>JAEIGA010008797.1_pt1 | contig 15279 bp, 9 predicted proteins | sample 9270691 | NCBI WGS metagenome assembly JAEIGA01 (sample SAMN17057246, study PRJNA624740) | gut metagenome | biome: biome; isolation source: fecal sample | host: Bos grunniens | place: China: Xizang | collected 2019
TCGTAAGCTCCGCGCTACAACTGACAAAGCAGCTGCAGTAGAACTTCTGCCGAAGGTTCAGAAGATGCTTGACAAGCTTGCTAAGACTAACATCATTCACAAGAACAAGGCTTCTAACATCAAGTCTTCTCTTATGATTCATGTAAACGCACTCGCGTAAAACTGAAGTTAGCACAAAAGAAATAGAGCGGTACTATCTACCAGATAGTGCTGCTTTTTTTGCCTTTATCCATCTCAAAGATTGAAGCATGGAACAACAACAGAATACCCCGAACTTCCGAGAGCGCTTCTCCAGCATCAACTACAACATTGAGCGCTATAAGGTCATCATGCACAACGACGATGTCACCACCATGGAATTTGTCATCATGGTGCTGATGGACGTCTTCTACAAAACCGAAGAAGAAGCCGAACGCCTCATGCTTGAAGTTCACAACAACGGTTCCGCCATCGTTGGACGCTACACTTGGGACATTGCATGCACCAAACAACAACGCGTGCAAATCCTCGCCGCACAAGAAGAATTCCCACTACGCGTTACAATTGAGCAGGAATAATCTTTTTCGGCACATTTTTTGTAACTTACCAAATATTATCACCCCACTCCACTAAACCAAGTGCCCAGGGGTGATGCTTACTCCCACAAGATGGGAGAAGTAGGGACAATATCAATACCATGCCCTTAGAATTTACTGAATCAGCAAATAATGCCTTTGGCGATGCGCTCGGATTAGCAAACTCTATGCGCCACGAGTGCGTAACGCCCGAACACTTCCTGGCGGCGTTTCTCAAGCAGAAACCTTTCGTGGAAGCTCTCGAGCGTTGCAACCTCAATGCCGAGACGCTCAAGGAAATCGTGGGACGTTACCTCTCCTGCGATGCCATGGAGTGTGTGCCTAAGGATGTAGAATACAACGTAGGGCTCTCCGTTTTGCTCCAAGAAATGATTACACGCGCTTGTGTAACGATGAAGTCCAACAACCGCAAGGTGCTGGACATGCCCAACCTCGTGCAATCGTTCCTTAAACTACGCAAGTCTATCGCCGCCGACATGTTGCGCGACCTTCTCGGCAAGCAGCAGGAAGCGTTTCTCAATGCCCTTCAGGAAGTTTACGCTAATGATAAGTCTACACGCGTAGTAGGTCAAGCACACGTCAGTGTCGACACCATAGACATGGGTGGACAACCCTTTACGCCCCCTGGAATGGAAACTCCTTCTTGGCAGCGCTTCGCTACGGAGTTTGAATCCAATCTTTCTACCCCCATCGTGGGCAGAAAGAAGGAACTCAGCCAAATTGCAAACGTGTTGAGTCGCCAGAAGAAGAACTGCGCCTTGCTCGTGGGCGAACCCGGTGTGGGTAAAACCGCCATGCTTTCAGCGCTCCAGAAGTTTGCCGCAAGCAGTGACGCCCCTGCACGCATCAAGAAGTGCCCCATGTACCAACTTGACGTTACCGCACTTTATGCCAACGCGCAATTCCGTGGCGAAATGGAGAAGTGCATGAAGGCGGTGCTTGAAGGAATCAAGGATTTGGCAATTACTGCCACCGATACCCGTACAGGACGCAACGTAACGGTAACTCCCATCATCGTCATCGACGACATCCACCACTTGGTGGGATCAAGTCGTGGACAAGATGGTTCTATGGACGTATCTCACCTCTTGAAACCTTACATCGACGGCGGACAACTTCGATTCATCGGCACTACGACGCACGAAGACTACACCCGCTACGTAGCAAAGAACAAGAGCCTGACGCGTCGCTTCCAGCAGGTTGAAATTAAGGAACCTTCTGTTGACGAAACAGTGGAAATCCTGAACAATCACCGCAAGGAAATTGAGCGTTTCCACCATGTAAGCATCACGGAACCCATCATTCGCCATGCTATTGAACTCTCGGCGAAATACATCTCCGACCGCTTCCTTCCTGAAAAGGCTATCGAACTCCTTGATGAGGCAGCTACGCTTACCGAACTCCGTGCTCCTGCCGATAGTGCCTCAAAGTTGCGCGTCAAAATGACTACCGTAGACGAGGCTTTGGCAAATGTGGCAAAGATCGACGCCATGGCGATTAAGGGTGACGACCTTGAGTCGCTCGCAACCCTTGAAGAGCGCATCAAGTCGCAGATTTTTGGTCAGGATGAAGCCATCCAGAAACTCGTAGAGGCAGTACAAATGTCTAAATCGGGACTTACCGACGACGGCAAACCCGTGGCGAGCATGCTCTTCGTAGGTCCTACCGGCGTAGGTAAGACTGAAGTGGCAAAGGTGCTTGCCAAGGAACTGGGTATCGAACTCATCCGCTTTGACATGAGTGAATACACCGAGAAACACACGGTTGCCAAACTCATAGGCTCACCTGCGGGTTACATAGGTTATGATGATGGCGGTTTGCTCACAGATGCGATTCGCAAGACGCCTTACTGTGTGCTCCTGCTCGACGAAATAGAGAAGGCACACAGCGATATTTACAACATCCTCCTTCAGGTGATGGACTACGCCCAACTTACCGACAATAAGGGTAACAAGGCGGACTTCAAGAACGTTATCTTGCTCATGACCTCCAATGCTGGTGCACAGCATGCCCGCAAGGCAAACATCGGTTTCGGAGGGGGCGTCAGCACTGGCGAAGCCATGATGAAGCAGGTCAAGCAGACGTTCAAACCAGAGTTCATCAATCGCCTTTCTGCCACAGTTGTGTTCCGCGACATGGACAAGCAGATGGCGCAACTCATCTTGGACAAGAAGCTCAAGGGATTCCGCGAGAAATTGGCGGCAAAGAAAGTTACCCTCAACCTCTCTGCCGAAGCCTACGAGTGGCTTCTTGAAAAGGGATTCACGCCCGAATACGGAGCACGTGAGATGGACCGCGTAGTAGCGCAGTATCTCAAGCCCCTCCTCATGCGTAGCATCCTCTTTGGAAAGATGAAGAAGGGCGGAGAAGCCGTTGTCAGCGTAAAGGATGGCGAACTTTGGATGAAGTAGGAAAGGAGAGCGGTGAAAGGTGAACGGATAACGATTAACGGGTCCCTATCCCTTTCCACCATTCAACGTTCACCTTTAACCGTCCCTCGTTCAACGTTAACCGTTCACCTTTAATCGTTCACCATTCTCAATAATGGTTTTTCAACTTACCGAAGAAATAGGTTTTCCCGACCCACGCTTGGGCGAGGAAAGCGGTATATTTGCTATAGGAGGCGATCTTTCAACAGAGCGCCTCCTTTTAGCATACCAGTACGGCATCTTCCCGTGGTTTGACTTCCGAGAAGGGATACCTCAGTGGTGGTGCCCCATGCAGCGATTCGTCATTTTCCCCAATGAAATCCATATTTCCCACTCACTGCGTAGCCTCATCAACAAAAATCGGTACACCTTCTCCCTCAACCGCGCCTTCAGCAAGGTGATTGGGGAATGCAGTCGTTTGCGCTACCACGAACAGGGAGCATGGTTGGGAGAGGACGTTATCAAAGCGTACACCAAACTCCATGAACTCGGATTCTGTGCGAGCGTAGAGGTGTGGGACGGTGAAGAACTCGTGGGCGGACTCTATGGAGTGGTAATGACGACGAACGATGCGGGCACAAAGTGGGCATTCATCGGCGAAAGCATGTTCTCACTCGTCCCCAGCGCTTCCAAGTTGGCACTCGTATTCCTTTCCCGCTATATGCAAAAGCACGGAGGCGTACTTATCGACTGCCAAATCAAAACTGCCCACCTTGAAACCATGGGAGGACGCTACATCTCCTACGACGATTATTTGAAATACTTTGGAAAGGGCGACACGCTCTGATTTAACAGACGGCAGTTCCGACTCCTCTAAATTTATCTCGGACTTATTTTGAAGCATCTCGGATGTAAATCAAAATAAGTCCGAGATATTTTTTAACAAAACCAACCTATTATCTTAAAAGTAGTTAATGCGCCTTATTTTTGTGCAAAAAAAGTTTATAAAGTAAAAATCATACCGTATTTTTGCGGTATAAAACAAATCACACTACTCACTTAATTTATAAGAATTACAGTTATTTAATACGAAACACACATGAAGAATTACCTCAAACTTTTTGGACTTACGGTAGTCCTCGGGGCTTTCACAGCATGTAGCAGCGATGATGAAAGCGTTGCAGGTCCTCAGTACCTCACGCAAAAGAAGTCCTCAAAAGTTTCTGTTTATATTGAGAAGGCAAAAACGCGTGGTTGCGATGTCAATGGTAATATGTGGGCAAACAAGCCTGCTCCCGTTACAGCGGCAGAAGTTCAGGAAGTTTTGGCATACGTTGCAGCAAATCCTGGCGCAACGGTTGAATGGCCAGGCTACACCCGCTACTTCATCCAGCACGTAGGCGGTGCACACCACCTTTATTCTTACACCGACCACAACGGGGCGCTCCATACGGGCATCAACGGTACTGCAGGGTTTGAGAACCTCCAGGTGAAGGAAAACAGCGGCAACTGGCAGCACGTTTACAACTTCAATGCCGGTAAGTGTGACAACGCCGCTACGAACAATTCAGCATTGATGACGGATGGTTTCCAAGCCATCAAGGCTATGGCTGAATATGCCAGCAGTTGGGTAGAAGCCTACCGCATCTACTACTACAAGGGTTTTTACTACATCGGTTTGGACTTCTCTACTCAGAAGGGTGACGGTTCTGTTCCTGGCAATGGTATTTACGACGACTGGGTAGTCAAGATTGTTCCCGAAGACGGCGGTTCTTCTGAAGGCGACAACGAGGGCGGCAATGAAGGAGAAGGCGATGGTGACGACGACAACGGTGATGATAACGGTAACAATAATGATGGTGGCGACGACAACGGTGGCAACGAAGGTGGCAACGACGATGGCAATAACGAAACTGTAACTCCTGGCAACGGTGAAGTAGAATTTGACATCCACCAGCAGGAACACAAGGATTGGAACGAGATTAAGACTTCTATCCACCTCCGCGATTCAGTATGCGTGCGCGTTCTGCTCCCCATCCAACGCGAATTTGTAGCCGTTCCCGACGATTTCGACATCCGCGCAGGCGTTGATTTCCAACAGATTGTTGAAAGAGAAATCGTGAAGTACACTGTTGCCGGCAAGGAATTTGAAACGGAAGTGCGCATCAATCGTGTAAACGAAGGTGTTGAAATCTTAATCGACGGTACATTGTGTAAGGAAGCCCTCAAGTTGGCACGCGAAAAGTATGACGACGGCATAACGTTTGAAATCCACAACTACGTTTACGTCAACGCTGATGATGCAGAAATCGAAGACGAATTGATTTGGAGCTGGTTGAAGTTGACAGAATGTCCTCAGACTTCATTCTACCAGTGGCCCACAAGTGGTGAATGGTGCACCCACACTTACGGTCAAATCTCTTCTGCATACTATCCTGAAGAAACAATTTCTTACGACAAGAACGCTGAATAACCTACTTTAGCATAGAGCGTCGTGCAACAAGCTATCTACGTTGCACGACGCTCTTCTTTATCAAAACTTCTGTGGATTAGAGAAGCCACGACAACGCTTATACGATGCGAGAGCAAGGACCGTATAAAGAATGCAACCGATTTCCGAAAAACAAACTCCGTGATAAATGAAACTAACTTGGAGTTTGTTTGATTTAACTTGGAGTTTGTTTTCACTCTCCCCAATGCTATAAATTTCATAACATATTACGATTGTGTAAAATTGCGATTGCGAGTAACTTTGCAGTCGCAATTTTTAATTACAGCACATTCATTCAATCCACACACATACTTATGTTGAAACATCCTTTATTGCTGACGGGTTTGCTCGCGTGCATCGGCACACAAGCGGCAGTTCATACCACCGAATCCGACACCTCGCGCGTCGTAAACCTTGAAGAAGCTATCGTGGTGGCTACGCCGAAGCAAACTACACAGCTCCGCAAGCAGCCCCTCTCGGCGAATATCTATAGTGGAAAGGAACTGGAGCAATTACAGGTAACGAGCCTCAAGGGACTCTCAGCCCTCACGCCCAATTTCTTTATGCCCGACTACGGTAGCCGTTACACCTCAGCCGTTTACATTCGTGGTATCGGCAGCCGTATGAACACACCCGCCGTAGGGCTTTATGTAGACAACATTGCGTATGTCGACAAGAGCGCTTACGACTTCTCGTTCACCGACATCGAACGTGTGGACGTGCTTCGCGGACCTCAAGCCACGCTTTACGGACGTAACACGATGGGCGGCGTCATCCGCGTGTATACTTCCGACCCCTTGCGCCACTCAGGCACGCAACTCTCCCTCGGAGGAAGCACCCGCAACGGCGGACGCTCCGCTTCGTTCACCACCTTCCTGCATCCGTCGGACAACTTCGGCATCTCGCTCACAGGATATTACAACGGCGAAGCGGGATTCTTCAAGAATGCGACTACAGGTAAGCACGCCGACTTCAGCGATGCCGGTGGCGGCAAACTCCGCATGAGCTACCGCCCCTCAAGTCGCCTTCGCTTTGACTTCACCGCCTCTTACGAGCAGAGTTATGAGGGTGCCTGCCCCTATTATTACGAAGGCGCTGTAAAGGGAACCGAACCTTATGCAGATTACCTCGGAACGCTCTCGCAAAATCGCCCTTCTACGTACCGTCGCAGTGTGTTGAACACAGGCCTTAGCGTAGCTTGGCGCGCCAACCACTTTACGCTCAACAGCGTTACGGCATACCAGCGCGTGGCTGACCGACTCTTTATCGACCAGGACTTTATTGCTGCCGACATCTTCTCGCTCGACCAGCGCCAGAAGTTGAACACCATCAGCCAGGAGCTCTCCCTCAAGAGCAAGGGCGGAAAGCCTTGGCAGTGGACTACGGGCGTTTACGGTATGTACCAACATGCGAAGACCACTTGCCCCGTTGATTTCTACCAGGACGGTGTGGACTACCTCAATAATATCTTCAAGAATGTGCTTCCCGCAGGTATGCCCATGTCGCTCGGATTTACGGGCAGCGAACTCCCCTTCCGTGCGAGCTTGAAGACACCTGCTGCCAACGCTGCGCTTTTCCACCAGTCGTCTTACAAGTTTGACAACGGCTTGACGCTTTCTGCGGGCTTGCGCCTCGATTATGACTACCAGCGTCTCGACCTTCGTTCGGGCGTAGCTACTCCTATCGCCTTCCAATTCGCTATGATGGGTCGCCCCGTGCCGTTCCAGAGCAATCCTGTGTTGAACGATAAGTTGAACAACGACACCTGGCAACTCCTTCCCAAACTCGCCCTCCAGTACGACTTTAAGCAGAACCTCGGCAACGTCTATGCTTCAGTTTCTAAGGGCTACCGTTCGGGCGGTTACAACATTCAGGCTTATTCCGACCTTTCGCAGAGCATGCTTCAGGGCGACATGATGCAGCAGGTCTATGACTGCAGTTACAACATGATGACCGGCATGGGTATGCCCGGAGTTGTGGTGGAAAAGAACTTGAGCAGCTTGAAGGAAAACATTCCTGCGCCCGCAGATGCCGCAACACTTTACTACAAGCCCGAACAGACGTGGAGCTATGAGGTGGGCGGTCACTTCAACTTCTGCGAAGGTGCCTTCCAACTCGACGCTACTGCCTTCTGGATGGACACACGCGACCAGCAGGTGGCGAACTTTGCCGAAAGTGGTATGGGGCGTAACGTGAAGAATGCAGGTAAGAGCCGCTCTTACGGAGCAGAACTCTCGGCACGCACGCGCTGGATGGACAATCGCCTAACCGTAAACACCAACTACGGCTTTACGCACGCCACCTTCCGCAGCACGGACAACTATGTGCCTTACGTGCCCAAGCATACGCTGAGTGCAACGGCAGACTTCCGCCAACCCCTCAACAGCAACTTCCTCCGCGCCGTAACCGTAGGCGCTAACGTCTTTGCCGCAGGCGACATCCAGTGGGACGAAGCCAATACGCACCACCAGGACTTCTACGCTACCCTCGGTGCGCACCTCTCGCTCGAATTTGCTCGCGATTTGCACCTCACCCTTTGGGGCAAGAACCTCACTAACACGAATTACGACACCTTCCGCTTCGACAGCATGAACCGCCGCTACGCACAGCGCGGCATCCCCTGCCACTTCGGGGCAGAATTGAAGGTGAAGTTCTAAGAAACAACGGAGCCATCTCGCCCTATGGCGGATAGCAGAAAAAACAGTTCCGTTTCTCGAAAAACAAATCGGCACTTAAATCAAAATATCTGGGAGATAGTTCAAATTATCTCCCAGATATTTTTTTGTTCCTCCAACAGGAAGCAACGTTAAAGGGGATGTCTCACCCGAAAAAGGAAGGAAGCGACATTCCATTGGGGAGTGTCGCTTCCTTAATTACCTAAAAAGCAAAGGCTTTACGTTGCTTAATCTTTTTCGGAGAGAAATGGGTTTGGACTATCTCACCACCTTCTTGCCATTCTGGATGTAAACACCCTTTGCTGGCACAGTGTTAAGTTTGCGTCCGCTGAGATCGAAGAGTTCTGCGTTCTTGCCGTTAGCAATTACGCCATCAATGCCAGTTGTTGCGCTTACAACGAGGGTTGCATCAACAATAGAACCTCTGTTTGCAAGGAAACCGTTAGCACCTGTGCAAGTGCCGTCAGCAGCAATCTGACCACCAGGGTCTACTGAGTTCCAGTCCATCTTGAAACGAATGCGGTACGTACCTTCTTCAGCAGGAGCCTTAAAGGGAGGAAGTGTCATCGTGTTGCGAGCGTTGCCCGTGAGCGATTCGCCCGCTGAGTTTACACCACCGTTCTGGTCGTCGTCAAAGTTACCCGTGTAGAAGCTGAAAGACATGACTTCTGTACCACTTTGATCGGTAGAACCGTCGTTGAACGAGAACAACTGGTCGCCATCAAGGTCGATGTACACGTAAGCATTCATCCAGTTGCCCTCCTTATTGATTACGGCAGTGAGGTTGCTACCAGGCTTGCATGAAAGTACGCATGCTTCGTCAGCACTCTTGTCAATATAAGGTTTAGCTTGGTTTACATCAATTACTTGTGCTTCACCATCGCCTTCAGTAAGGGTAATGGTTGTAATCTTGCGGTCTGTTCCAACGGGATTTGCGTTCTTATCAAAGTTCGTTGGGTAGGGAACAAATTCCTTAGGCGTTACCGTAAGGGTAATCTGAGCCTGCACGTCAGAACCATCAGCAGCCTTGGCTGTAATCGTTACTGTACCTTCCTTCTTTGCCTTTACGAAACCGCTGGCAACGGTAGCGATAGTTTCATCGCTACTTTCCCAAGTAACAACGGGGAAGGTAGCATCAGCGTTCACCTTTGCCTTGAGCACAAACGTCTTCTTCACAGCCACAGTAGCCTTGCCCGTTTCCGTTTCAATAACAATATTCGTAATAGGCTTCACTGTTTCAGTAGCCATTACGCCATCAAAACTATAGACGCTGTTGCCGAGGAGTTTTGCCGTAATCTTCGTGTCAATATCAACGGGTTCACCCAAAGTGAGTCCGCCCATATTGTTTTGTTCACTGAACGACTTGCGGAAGATGACGCTACCCTTAACATTAGCAGGGATGTTGAGCGCTTCACGAAGGGTGAACTCATAAGTGCCAACCTTGTTTGAACCATTACGGAGCGCAAGCGTAGCCTTCTTACCGTTCCAAGAAGCCCAACCATAAACATTGGTCTTGCTACCGTCCCAAGGATTGCCACCAACCCAGTGAATATCGGGAAGCACGTCGGCATTACGCTGCTGCCAAGCGATACATTCGGCAAGGTCTGCCCAAAGTTTTCCATCGTTGATGCTGTTCATCAAGTCGTAGTCGTTGTAGAGTTCTACGAGTCCCGAACCACAAACGAAAGCACAGCGCAATTCGTTGAGCACGTGCTTATATTCACGCGAATCGCCCGCAGGAGGACCAAACTTCGTGAGGATAAATCCGTGAGTCATCAATGTGTTGATAGGGCAGATGGGAGAATTCTGCACATAGTTCTGATAAACGAGACGGTCGCGGTAAGTAATCCAGTTTTCACGGTTTACAGAGTTGTTACCGATGCGGTCGTGGTCGTTTTCCTGGCGCCAAGTTGCGTCAGTGTACTGATACCAGAAGGGAGAAGCCCAAGTACCCACCGTAGTGTTGAAGAAGATGTCTTCACGAAGCTCCTCACGCACATAACGTTCAAGGCGGATGATACCTTCAGCGTTTTCGTTACCCGTATCACCAGCATCGGGACCTACAGAAGTGAATTGTCCAGAAATACCGTCGAACTTAAAGAAGCGATAGTCGCCTTGGTTCATCACAAGGTTGTAAGCGGCATCCTTAAATGCCTTGTAGTAAGCGGGGTTAGAGAGTTGCATACCACCCTTTCCGTCCCAGTATTGACGGCGATACGTTCCGCTCTGACCATATCCCCCTACAGGACCGAGCCAAGCGCCTACACCTGCGCCCATTTCCTCAGCAAGACCCGCCATGTCGCGCATTTCGTTGGGGAACGACTTGTGGAATTTCCATTCTCCGTATTCGTCCCAACCGTCGTCGATAATATAGATGCTGGGAGTCACGTTGTAGCGATCGTAGAAGTCGCTCTTCCAGTGGTTAAGCACGTCGAGTACGTCGTCAGCCTTAGTGTTATCAAGGTGTTCGCGGCCAGGTTGTGCGTTATTGCGGTTGATTTGGAGTTCATACCAAGTGAGGTAAACGGGAACCGCACGCCAGGGCACTGCACGTTCTCTTTCTGAGTACGCCAAGAATGAACGGCGCTTCTGAGTCTTGTGGATGTTGCTGTCAGCCTGACTTCCGTCTTGCGCAACGAGACCTACGACACCTGAAATCTTCCAGTTTTCACCCTTCTGAAGGGTAGTATTGCGACTCCAAAGGCCTTGGATGCCCACGATGTCGGTATTCACAACCACACCTTCCTTAGCGTTATAAATCTTAGTAGTAATCGTGCTCTTTGCATTCACAGATTCGCTCTTATTCTCAATCATGGCGCGAATCGTAAAGGTGCCATCGTAAGGAGCAGTGAATGTATAGGTATTCTTACTGTGCTGACCGCCAGAGTAACCGCTGTGGTAGTCATTAGCTGCAATGGCACCGCTCGCTTCAAGCAAGTCAACACCACCAATGTTCAAACGGTGAGAACCGCTGGTGTACTTGATGAGCACTTCTACCTTCTGGTTCTTCTTCAACGTTACATTTTCCTGCTTGTATTCGAGAATGTAGGGATAGTTTATGCCTATCGCTTCTTCAAGACGCTTGGGCACGGCATCTTCTGCCACCTGTGTCCAAGAGTCAGCCGTGAGACTGATGGGACCAAGCGTAGTTTCGAGCGTCCAATTATCTTCGTCGCCAGAAGCCTCGCCAGCCGTGTTGTAAGCCGTGGGATGCTCAAGACCAGCAAAAATCTTGTTGCTCATCAATACCGCACCGCGTGTATTACCTACCGTCTTGGGCGCAGAACCTGCCGCCTTTGTGTCAACATTGTACATCAAGGGAATTACGTTGTACATATCCACGTCATCAACACCCACGAGTTCCATTTCCGTACGGAGGTAGTGAGAACCATCGCGGAGCACGGCGCGCCAAACGATGTCCACCGTCTTTTCCTTATAAGTATAAGAGTAGTTCGCTTCGAGCGCCTTACCAGCAAAATGCTCCGCGCCACCAATAGCCTCAGCATTTGCTTCGAGGGGCTTCACTTCCACGCTCTTCAACGTCATACCAGAAGCAGGAACATTGTCACCGTTGCCAAAGGCTACGCTGAAGATTTCAGTACCTGCCACAAGGTCCATCGCCTTTGAGCCTCCGAAGTAAAGAGCATCGCCCAACTTCACGAAACTTGCCGCAAGCACATTATTGCTGAACGTATAGACACCCTCGTTTTCCGTCAAAACGGCAGCACCTACGGCTTCCTGCTGAGCGGGATAAAGCACGGCGTTGGTGTAAGCCACCGTTTCGGGCTGTTCAGGGATTTGGGCGAAATAAACCGTAATCGTCTGCGCCACATCATTGATAGCCACAGCCGCAAACTGACCTTCGGGAGCTACAACCGTAATGTCGCTCTTCTTCACACTGCCTTCGATCGTATAGGTATCGCCATTCTTCAGCGTCTGTTCGCCAATCGTAATGGTATAACCTTCGGGCATTGTGATGGTATAGTTACGCACAACGAGGACCACCTCCGTAAACGTCCACTTACTGCCTCCATCCCTGCTACCAGCGTCTTGCCAAAGTCCCAACGTGTTCGAGCCGTCAAGGGGATTGCCATCCACGCCCTGATACCAGTTTACGTACTTATCATTACCGCCACTCTTCGTATAAGGCTGGATGTCATAGAAATCTTCTGCAAAGTTGTTCACCTTGAAATAGTCGTCCGCACCCTTCGTTGCCGACATCTTGATGAAGTCCTTGCCATTGTTATAACTTGAAGCGGCTGTGTAGGTCAACCACTTCGCAGCCTTGGTGCTGTAAATGTAATACGCCCCCGTCTTCCCCTCTACGGGATAGAAGGCAAAGAGTCCGTAATTAGCCTCCGTCTGAGTGGGAGCCGTCAGTGCGTTTGCAAACACACCGTTCGCATTCTTCATGGTGTAAACGTGCTCAGGCTTTCCCGCATCGGGGAGCACCGTCGACGCCACCACCTTGTCCGCCAAAGCCTGTGCCGAGACGCAAAGCAATGCCGCAATAAACGTAAAAATTTTCTTCATAAGTAAAGATTTATTAAGGAATTGAGATTAAAGTATTTCGCACGTTGCAAGGCAAAGGTACGGAATATAATTTTTTAATGTTAATTTTTTAATTCTGAAGCAAAAAAGCAAAAACTTTGAAGGTTCGATCTCATTTTTTTACAAAAAAATCATTGTTGCAAATCGTAAATCGGCACTGAAGGGAAACCACCTCTGAGATGCGCAAAACTAAGTGCCGATTAAATTAAACTAAGTGCCGATTTGTTTTTTGAATAACGGATGTCCTATTTGTAAAGTCGGGAACTACTAAAAATCCCCTCCTTGGAGGACCAAGAAGGGGGCATAGAAAACAACAAAACTATTTTTGCAACACAATAGTTACGGTTTAGATTTTCACGGCTGTACCCGAGCACACGACCATAAGCATAGAACCGCTTTGACCTACGGTTTCGTAGCTAAAGTCTACGCCTACTACGGCATTTGCGCCCATTGCTGCAGCGCGTTCTGAGAGTTCACGAAGCGCTTCTTCCTTTGCGCGGAGCAATACTTCTTCATACGAGCGACTGCGTCCGCCTACAAAGTCGCGGATAGAGGCAAAGATGTCGCGGAATACGTTGGTGCCAAAGATGGTTTCAGCTGTAACGATGCCCAGGTACTGCTGTACGGGGCGTCCTTCGATTGTGGGGGTTGTGGTAAGTAATAACATAAGTTTTAATTTAAATGTGAATGAATGGATTTCTTGATGAATATACGGATATTTAGTTTTAACGGCTCAACTTCCTCAGGTTTGACACGTCGTTCCCTTATGTTCGGGCACCCATTCAGGGTGCGCGCCATGACAGACCCACTCCGGGGGTATTTCGCTTCGCTCAAACACCCTTACTGAGCGGTGAAGCCGTAAGCGTCATAAAAAAGAACCAGTAAATCAACTTGGAGCAACAATACTATTAACTCTGGAAACTATTTGGTGAAATAGGACAGATACTGTTAGTAAGAATTTCTCCTATAATAGACTTTGTTTTTCCTAAAAGGTGTTTTAGTGGGTTTGTAGTTATACTCCCTCTCCGCTATGTGGTACTCTCCCTATCTTAAGTGAAACTGCGACATTTCTAAAGAATACAAAGGAAGTCTTATCATACCCCCTCCCCTCCTTCGGAGGTACTCCCCCTATCTTAAGGGGAGAGTGAGGTTAGATACTTCCGTTATAAAATCGGGTAAATGCCCAATGGAGCATATCGATAGTAAACAGAAGGAAATGCATTCCGCATGGCGCTCTCCCCTTAAGATAGGGGGAGTACCGCCTTTGGCGGGGAGGGGGTATGATAACTTCTCTCTGTATCCCTTAAGTTCGTGGGTGAATCGGCTTTCTCACTCCCACATTCCCATCAAACTCCTGAAACCGCTTAAATCCGTACCCTCTCCACGCAAGTTGGAAAGGGGTCGGATTTGAAGGTGGAGACATCGGAACAAAAGTGGGTGAAACTGGCGTTTAGTTCTTTTGTTCTTCTGTCAGAATAACCTATGTAGATTTATGCAACCTAAGAACCTGACGATGTGTGTTATTCAGACATCTCTTCGATTAATTCGGGGGCGTATTCCGTTAACATTTCTTCCGCAAGTTCATCTACCTTTTTCAGGAACTCAGCGTTGATTTCGGGAGAGTCTAACATGTCGGTTGTAAACTGTGAGCGGTCGAACGTTCCCTCTGTTATGTGAATCATGGGGTAAGTTGCGTTGCCCTTTTTGTGAATGGTGACAAATTCTTTCACCACCTTGGCGTCACCCAACAAATAACATTGTTGCGTGTTGCCGTCCTTAGTGGGTCTTTCAACCAGTTCGAAACCATTGTCCAAGAGTTTCTGAGTTTCAAGTTCTAATTGCTTGCAAAACTCGGGGACATTCGTTTCATTGATAACCATGCGCATCTTCTTAATCTTCGCTTTGTTCTTCGTACCTTTATTCATGATTTTCAGGAGAAAAGAAGGAAATTTCACAGATTCCGTACCTGTAACTTGCTTCATACTTTCGTAAAAATCTTTGGTATTCTGAGCAAAAGAAAATTGACTTACGAGCGCAACGATGAGAGTTAAAATAAGGTTTTTCATAGTATTAGATTTAAGTTAAAAGGTTAGTTTTCAGATGGATTTAAGGGTAGTAAGGATTAGATAAGGTTCTCAGGTTGCAGAAAGGTTATTAGAAATTAAAGGTCAAGCCCACGTAGGCGCCGTTAAAGTTCTTGATGGCATTGTTGTGGAAATTGTTGTGGCGATAACCCAAGTTGAGGCCCATCCAGTCAAGATTTTTTGTAGGCATGATGGTTATGCCTGCGTCATAGTAAGTGTAGTTATACGCAGCGTTACCGACGGTGCTACCCATTGTTGCTGTAATCTTGAAACGTAGGTATTGCTTGGTGTCGGCATCCAAAAGAAGGTCGCCCAAGCGGAAGGTAAGACCGCCACCAAGAGTCAACGCATCATCCCAATCTTTATTGCCATTCACGTCGCTTAACATAAGGTTGCTTCCAACTTCTCCGACAACGCCCAAGCGCCATGCAGGAGTGTAAGAAAGGCGAACGGATGAATTTAAAAATTGCTTGCCTTTGTTTTCGGTAGTTCCGTTGAAGTTGAAGTCTAATGCAAAGGGGCAAGACTTTTTAA
>JAEIGA010008798.1_pt1 | contig 15277 bp, 11 predicted proteins | sample 9270691 | NCBI WGS metagenome assembly JAEIGA01 (sample SAMN17057246, study PRJNA624740) | gut metagenome | biome: biome; isolation source: fecal sample | host: Bos grunniens | place: China: Xizang | collected 2019
GGTATGATCGACTCGCAGTTCGACTTCAACCTCTACCACACCTCTCGTGATGTCATCGTTGACGAGGGTCGCTCGATGACCGACATCGCTAAGGTTGTTGAGGAGTCGGAGGCTGCTTACGGCTCACACCACACAATGGGTAACATCACAGGTAACCACGATAAGCCACGTTTCTTGTCGTTGGCAGGTGGCGACATGCCATTGTGGGGTATCGACGACAAGGCTGAGGGTTGGAAGCGTGAGGTTACAGTTGGCGACGACGAGAAGGGCTATGCTCGTCTTCAGCTGTTGAAGGCTATCATCTCTACTGTTCCTGGTGTTCCTTGCGTATATCAGGGTGACGAGTATGGTACTCCTGGTGCTAACGATCCAGATAACCGTGATATGATGGAGTTTGACGGATATAACGACTACCAGCAGAAGGAGCTTGCAGCTACCAAGGCGTTGTTTAAGTATCGTCGTGCGTCTATGCCTTTGATGTATGGTGACTACCGCACATTGTATGTAGATAACGATGTATATGTATTCTTGCGTCACTACATGGGCCAGTGGAATGTTGTGGCTCTCAACGTGCGTGCTGAGGCTCGCAGCGTCGAGGTTGCAATGCCTGAGTTCGTTGATGCTGCTACGGCTAACGTAGCTCTTGCATCAGAGGGTGGCGAGGCTAATTTGACCGATGGCAAGCTCTCGATCAATGTTCCTAAGTATGGATATGTTATTATCGCTAAATAATTAATTCTTAAAGATATATGAAAAAGATTTTTGTATTGTGCGCACTCGTTGCGTCGTTTATCAGTGGTGCTTTTGCACAGAACACATCAGAGTCATCGTTCGATAAGTTTAACTCTGTAGTCTACGAGCTCAACATCCGTCAGGCAACTGAGGAGGGTACCTTTGCTGCTGCTGAGAAGTATTTGCCTGAGCTTAAGGCTATGGGCGTAGATATCGTATGGCTCATGCCTATCAGCCCTATTGGTGTTGAGGCACGCAAGGGCTCGCTTGGCTCATACTACTCAATCATCGACTACAAGGCTATCAACCCTGAGTTTGGTACAATGAAGGACTTTGACCACTTCCTTGCTACTGCTCACAGCCTTGGCCTCAAGGTTATCATCGACTGGGTTGCTAACCACACATCACGTGATGCTAAGTGGTGGAAGCAGGGCAAGAAGAGCTGGTATGTTATGGATGAGAACACTGGCCTTCCTATCGTAGAGTACGACTGGACCGACATTGCAAAGCTCAACTACGAGAATGTTAAGATGCGTGCTGCAATGCTCGACGCTTTGAAGTTCTGGATTAAGAAGGGTGTTGATGGCTACCGTTGCGACGTTGCTATGAACGTTCCTGGCGACTTCTGGGCTGAGGCTTGGAAGCAGGTGCGTGCTATCAACCCTGACGTATATCTCTTGGCTGAGGGCGAGGAGCAGTGGTTGCACGAGTCTGGTTTCGAGGCTACTTACGCTTGGGAGCTTCACCACATCTTCAATGCTATGGCTAAGGGTGGCAGCGAGACTAAAAACGTAGCTGGTGACGGCACTATCAAGACTGATGCTAAGTATGTTAAGGACCTTAAGGAGTATCTCCAGCGTGACGACGTTAAGTATCCAGCTCCTGCTATGCGCCTTATGTTTACATCTAACCACGACGAGAACTCATGGGCAGGTACTGAGTTTGAGCGTATGGGCGATGCTCACAAGGCATTTGCAGCTCTTACTTTCGTGTTGCCAAAGTCACAGCCACTCATCTATACTGGTCAGGAGATTGGTCTAAATCGTCGTTTGGCTTTCTTCGAGAAGGACTCTGTAAAGGAGCTTGTTGACTTGGAGTATGGCAAGGAGTACCGTGAGTTCTACAAGGCTCTCTGCTCATTCCGTCATGGTAACTCAGCGTTGGCTGCTGGTGCAAACGTAGCTCCACTTGTAATCATGGAGGGTACTCCTGAGGAGATCTTTGCGTTTACACGTGCTAACGACGAGAACAAGGTGTTCTGCGTGTTCAACTTCTCGGCCGAGGCAAAGAAGTTCACAGTAACTATCGATGCTGCTGGCGACTACACTTGCGCATGTGGCGAGGCTAAGACATTGCAGGCTGGTGAGGTTGTTGAGCTTCCAGCTTGGGGCTTCATGCTTCTTGGTAAGTAATATGTAATCATAGAGTCATGGTATGTCATACAGGCATACCATGGCTATTTTTTTGTGTTATGATGTATAAAAATCCCGAGTGGAGTCGCTCTGCGGTGCTCTACGAGATGAACGTTCGTCAGCTTACGGCCGAGGGTACGTTTGCCGCAGCCATCGGGCGTCTTGCTTTTCTGCGCTCGGTGGGTATCGATGCGTTGTGGCTTATGCCGATATATCCTATCGGAGAGGAGGGCCGCAAGGGTTCGCTCGGCTCCTACTACTCGATACGTGACTATAAGGCCATCAACCCCGAGTTTGGCACAGCTGATGACTTTCGTAAGTTTGTGGATGCTGCACATGCCCTTGGTATGAAGGTGCTACTCGATTGGGTGGCTAACCATACTGCTCGTGATGCCCGCTGGATTACGGAGAAGCCCGCCGATTGGTACGAGCGTGACGAGCATGGCGTGGCTAAGGTGCCCTGGGACTGGACAGATACAGCAAAGCTAAACTACTCGAATCATGACGTGTGGCTCGGACAGATTGACGCCATGCGCTACTGGGTTGAGGAGTTCAAGGTCGATGGTTTTAGGTGTGACATGGCTATGTTGGTGCCTATCGAGTTTTGGCAGGAGGCATCAGCTGAGCTCCATCGCATAAATCCTGAGGTGTTTATGTTGGCTGAGGCCGAGGAGGATAACCTCTTCGACAGAGCTTTCAATATGAGCTACCAGTGGAATGTCCACCATATAATGGTCGACATTGCTAAGGGAGCACGCCGTGTATGGGATCTGCGCAATGCTATCCATTCGGAGCGAGCACGCTATCCTCGCGAGGCAATGCGTATGAGCTTCACGTCGAACCACGACGAGAATTCGTGGAGCGGATCGGAGCAGTCGAGGTTTGGTGCAGCGTTGGAGGTTATGACGGCTATGACCTACCTCATGCCCTCGACAATGCCACTAATCTATACAGGTCAGGAGGTGGGCTATGACCACTCGTTCGAGTTTTTCGAGCGTGATGCTATCCCTGCTGAGGCCTACGCTGAGTGTCGCACAACGGAGCTCTATCGTCGTCTCTCGGCCTTGAAACATCGTGAGCATGCGCTCGATGCTGGCGAGTGGGGTGGCGAGATGATTGAGATTGAAAATAATGCCAAGGACTGCATGATGACCTTCGTGCGTGAGGTTGAGGGTAGCAGGGTAGTTGCCATCATGAACCTCTCGCCCTATACCATCCATGCCGACTTCCGCACAGGTATCTATGCTGGCGACTATGTCGATGCTATGACTGGCGAGCGTGTTACGTTGGACGACCATGTCGAGCGAGATATTGCCCCCTGGTGCTATCAAATTTTAACCAAGTAAAATCCTATGAAGAGATTTCTTTTAGTTATAACCCTTATTTCTTCCCTCTCGTTTTCGGCCTTTGCCCAGAAGCAAAAGTTCGTAATTAAGCATGTTGAGCCATTGTCGTGGTGGGTGGGCATGAACACCCCTTTGCAGCTTATGGTTAATGCCGATAATGTTGCTATGTTCGACGTTGCAATATTGCCTGAGGGCCAGGGTGTTGAGCTCAAGGCTGTGCATAAGGCCGATAGCCCAAACTACTTGTTCGTGGATGTGGCTATTTCGGAGGATGCCAAGGCTGGCGTCTACACCTTGCGTTTTACGAACGGAAAGCGCAAATACGACTATGCCTACACTATTGCTGAGCGTGAGCCAGGCTCTCGTGAGCGTAGCAGCTTTACTAATGCCGACTTCGTCTATCTCATTATGCCTGACCGCTTTGCTAATGGCAATGCATCGAACGACAACACCCCAGATACTGCCGAGAAGATGAATCGCTCGCATCCTGGTCGTCGTCATGGTGGCGACTTGCAGGGTATGATCTCTCACCTCGACTATATTGCCGACCTTGGTGCTACGGCCATCTGGTCGACACCGCTGTTGTTGGATGACGAGAATGGTGCTTCGTATCATGGCTACTCGTGCAGCGACTACTATCGTATAGATCCTCGCTATGGCTCGAATGAGCTCTATAAGAGATACGTTGAGGAGTGTCACAAGCACGGCCTAAAGGTTATTATGGACGTTGTGCCTAACCATAGCTCGACAACGCATTGGTGGTATGCCGACCAGCCTTTCGAGGACTGGACACATAAGTGGGATAGCTACACTCAGTCGAACTGGACATTCTCAACAAACATGGACTTCAACGCCTCGAAGGCGGACTTGTATCAGATGGAGAGCGGCTGGTTTGATAGGTCTATGGCAGATATGAACCTCGATAATCCATTCTTGCTCAACTACTTCAAGCAGTGGGCAGTGTGGTGGATCGAGTATTCGGGCTTGGACGGCTTCCGTGTCGATACCTATCCATATAACGAGAAGGGCCCTATGAGCGAGTGGTGCAAGGCTGTTATGGAGGAGTACCCTAACTTCAACATTGTTGGCGAGGTGTGGACATCGTCGATTCCTCAGTTGGCATATTGGCAGGGTGGCAACTACAATAAGGATGGCTTCGACTCTCATCTAAAGTCTATCATGGACTTCCCTCTGCACGATGCCATTCGTACTGCTATGACCGAGTCGGGCTCGAAGGCTGGCTGGGGCCAGGGTATGACTCGTGTCTACGATGTTGTGTCGCACGACTTTGTATATCACGACCTATCTAATATGATGATCATGGCCGCCAACCACGACACAGACCGTATTGGCGACGTGTGTGAGGGCGATGTGCGTAAGATGAAGATTGTACACACGCTGCTCTGCACCATGCGTGGTATGCCTCAGATGTTGTATGGCGACGAGCTTTTGTTTCGCTCTACAGATCGTAGTAAGGGCCACCCAACATTGCGTGTCGACTTCCCTGGTGGCTGGGAGGGTGATGCTGTCAACCTCTTCGACCGTGCGCAGCATGAGGGCGATGCTAAGGAGCTATTCGACTACACACGCACGCTTATGCAGTGGCGTAAGTCGAAGGAGGTTATCCACTCGGGCAAGACTCTCCACTTCATCGACCGTGATAACACCTACGCCTTCTTCCGTTATAACGATTCGGAGATAGTCTTCGTTTATATCAACAATAGCGACTCGGAGCGTATGGTGCCTTGGCAGCGCTACAACGAGATCACTTGCGATATCGTTGAGGGAGTTGATGTGGTTACAGGTCAGAGTGTTAATATGACCGAGTGCAAGGTAGCACCTATGTCGGCATTGGTCGTCGAGTTTAAGCGATAGTAGCACCTAACAAATCTAAGTGTGCAGCGGACAAAATGTCTGCTGCACATTTTTTTATTCGTATTCAGAAAAATATCCCACATTACTAAAATAGTTGCATATTCGAACCTATATGCATGAAAATTTCATAAATATGAGATGCTATTTGCTAAGCCCGATATTTATTCTTACATTTGTAGGCTAATAGTTTACTATTAGCAAGTTGTGAAAATAACAAATTATCAATTTTATATTTACACTTTTATGAAAAAATTTTTACTAAACGCTAAGGCAACATTTAGCACCATTGCAATGGTTGCTATTGTTGCTCTCTCGGCTGTTTCGTGTCAGTACGATGATACGGATATTTGGGAGGAGATTAACAACATCAAGCAGGAGCTTGCCGACTTGCGTGCTCAGCTTGAGACCGAGCTTAACGCTATCAAGGACTTGGTAAATGGCCAGGTTACTGTTAAGGAGGTTAAGCAGCAGAATGACGGTAGCAAGGTTATCGTCTTGTCTGACGGCTCAAAGATTACTGTTTATCCTAAGGGCGCAGGCGTTCCTGAGAACATCGTTACCGTAATTTCGGAGAATGGTGTTATGTACTGGGCTATGTACGATGGTATTGGCAATGCAGCGCCTATTTTGGTTAATGGCCAGAAGGTGCCTGTTGCCGATGTAGCTCCTCAGACTCAGGTTGTTGATGGCGCTATCGAGGTATCGTTCGACGGTGGTAACACATGGCTCAAGACTGGCTACGATAAGTCGGTTGCCGATAGCATCATCACCGATATCGAGATCGTTTACTCAGACTGGCAGACCGACAGCGATGGTAATCCAGTAGCTCTCTACTGCAAGATCACTATGGCTGACGGCTCAATCGTTAAGGTAGGCATGCAGAACGGTAAGCTCGTTTTGCCTTACGACATGATGTTTGTGCCTTATGGCTCGGAGATGCCTTTCTCGCTCAATATTGATGATGTTGCCGACTTTATGAACACCAACCCACGTGGTTGGGAGAGCGACATCCAGCATAACGCCAAGGAGCGCACTATCTCAATGACCTTCTATGCTCCTACCTACGAGGAGATTGAGTCGGGCGAGGCAGTTGCTGAGGGTATAGCTAAGCTTATGGTTGTCTTCAACAACGGCTCATCGGCTATCGCGTCAATCAAGCTTTCGACAACTCCTGCAAAGGTTAACTTCACGTTCGATGGCGTTTATGTTGAGGCTGGCTACGGCACTAACTACCTCCTTTGCGGTATCATCGGCGTAAATAACTACAACGAGGAGACTATCACCAACAACTGTAACAAGGTTCTTGCTGATGGCAGCACACTCTCTGGTGTTTATCAGATTGCATTCATGGAGGAGAACTCTACATTCATCCCTTATAGCTCACTTCGCTCTGCAACTCTCAAGGCTGGTGACTCATACACATTCTGGTATGTAGCACCACGCACCGACGAGGAGGGTGGTCTTTATGTTGAGACTCGTGAGATCGTGACTGAGGTTTACAAGCACAGCTCAGCCGACCTCAAGACCACAGCAACATCGTTCTTCGACGTAGATGTTAAGTTCGAGGTTAAGGGCTCAGAGGGCTATATGCTCGGATATACTAAGGCTTCTGAGTTCGATGCAGCAGCATTGGCAACATACTACACCGACAACTACGACTATCTCAACGCCGTACGTGAGGATGTAACCTACACAGGCTCATTCCTCGATCTTATGGAGACATCGGAGAAGCTCGATAACGGCACCGAGTATGTTGTTTACTACATTGCCAAGAATAAGTCACACGTAATCCTCGAGGATAACATCCTCTACTGGTCATTCACCACTGCTGACTTTACTGAGGGTGGCGACATCGAGGTTGCAGTCGTTGGCGAGCCAGTTATTGAGTACAAGGATATCTATCTTGACCTTAACTCTAACGGCGAGCATATTATGCTCATCTACAACGCTATGCCTTCATACATGGCTACAGCATATCCTGATGACACATACATTGTAAATATGCTTCTTAGCGAGGGTGTTCGCACAATCACCGATGGCGCAGTATCGGCTCACTACAAGGGCACAGAGCCAGGCGAGGACGTAACATTGTTCGCCGTAGCTATCGACAAGGATGGTAAGATTGGTAAGCCTTTGAAGAAGGAGTTCAAGACTAAGGACTTCGTTTATAACGACTTCGAGGTAACTCTTTCACTTGTTGACTACAAGATTGACAATACCCTTATCAATGTTGCTTGCGAGGGCTCATCACACTTCAAGTATATCTGCTGCTCACTCAGCGATAGCGACTGGAAGGAGGTATATGGTGGTACAGCAAAGAAGGCTGGTGAGTACATCATCATGAATCCTACTGCGACAAACGTATATGACACCAACAACACACCTCTTACCGAGGACGGCAATATTCACCTTATTGGTCTTAGCACCGACACTGAGTATGTTGTTGTGTGTGTAGCTGTTGATGAGAATGGCGTTATCTCAAAGCCTGCAACATGCTACTTCGAGCCTATCGCCAACATCGGTACTATGGTTAAGCGCACCGATGCTAACTGGGCAGATGGTAAGCCAGTAATCACTCTTGGCGACACTGCTGAGGTTGAGTTCTTCAACTTCTCATGGTATACAACACCTCAGCAGGGTTATATAGCATACTCTATGGCTGAGCACCCAGGTAACTTCGTTAACGACTACTATGGCACTAACGTGAACACTCCTGAGAAGCTTATCGCCTATATCGTTGCTGGTTGCGACAATGGTCAGCGTGAGTGTGGTCACAAGTGTGAGTGGTCAGAGAACTACGTGTACACTTGGCAGGAGATGGAGGATCTCAATGGCGATGGCCGTATTGAATTCGATGAGTGGGTTGAGAAGTCTATTGATGGTCTTCCAGGTGTTTACAACTCTTACTTCTATGGTACTAAGGGCGAGCACCGTATCTACATCACATGGGTAGGTGAGGATGGTAACTTCCACGAGCCATTTGTCTTCGATCCAACTACCGGCCTCGAGGAGGAGTTGAATGCGAATAACTTCCCTGGCCTCTTCGAGTAATTTGTTGTGATAAGGGGTCGATTGCGGCCCCTAGAAAAAATGCCACCAATGGGACGTACGCCAAGTACTACCCATCGGTGGCATTTTTGCCGAGTGTAGCACTCGGCACCCTTCTGACAACAAATTTTATCTCTCCCATCTCTCCCATCTCTCCCATTCGTCCCACACCTGTCATGTTGAGCGAAGCGAAACATCTCTCGGTGAGTACAGACTGTAGAGATTCTTCACTGCGTTCAGAATGACATTGTAAGCGAGTGGTACGTAGCAACGAAATTTATTACTAATTACTCATTTGATAGTCTCTCTCCCACAAAAAAAACGCAGAGCCCTGCGTTTTTTTCTATCTCACTATTATCGCATTTATCAGCCTTAGTCCTGCTCGCTCGTTTAGGAGCTGCATGAGGTGGTCACGGCGAAAAAATAGCTCGTTGCGTAGTACGCTCGATCCTACACTTATATATAATATGTGGTTTTCGAGGCGTATATCACGTGTTTGGCTGGCGGCATACTCGCCAACAATCTCACGCCAATACTCGGGTAAGCGGCCCTCAGCAATCTTGGCTGCTATGTATGGGCGCTTGAAAAACTCCTCTAATACCTCGCCTATAAGCTTTGTGCGTGTACGTTTCATAGCTCTACATGTCCATTAGTCACATGAAACAATCTGTAGTCGGCACCCGCCTCGCCAAGTGTGCGCTGCAAGCGGTGCTTGTTGCAGTCGGTGATCATAATCTGGCCGAAGCCATCGCCACCCACCAATCGTAGCAACTCGGCAACACGCCCCATGTCGAGTTTGTCGAACAGGTCGTCGAGAAGTAGTATTGGTCGCTCGCCACTGCTCTCTGCGAGTAGCTGATACTCTGCAAGTTTAAGTGCTATCAAGAACGATTTTTGCTGTCCCTGCGAGCCATATTTGCGAAGAGGGTAGTCGCCAATGGTGAAGACTATGTCGTCACGATGTACGCCCACCGATGTAAATTCGTTGACGAAGTCACGCTGGCGTGATGTCAACAGAAGCTCGCCAAGAGGTGCTGTGTCGAGCTCCGAGCGGTAGTCGAGGCCTATTGTCTCACGACCTCCGCATAGGAGTTTGTAGTACTCCTCGACGATGGGACGCATTTGTTGTATTATCTCCTTGCGACGGTTGTATATCGCCGTAGCTGACATGTCGAGCATCTGGTCGTATATTAGCAACATCTCCTCCGAGGGCGATGTTTTGAGTAGCTTGTTGCGCTCTTGAAGTGTTGTGTTGTAGCGTATTAGCGCCGCAAGATATTGACGGTCGATTTGCGATATTAGTCTGTTAATGTATCTTCTGCGCTCCTCGGCCGAGTCGCTTATAAGCGCCGAGTCGGCAGGCGACACCACAACAATGGGGAAGTGTCCCACGTGGTCTGATAACTTGTCGTACTCCTTGCCATTGCGCTTCAGTGTCTTGCCTGTGCGTCGTGCGTAGCTGCATACCACCTGCTCGATGCGCCCTGCATCGCTGCTAAACTTGCCATCGACAAGAAACGACTCCCCGTTGTGGCGCACCATCTGGCTGTCGCTGAGTGTTTGCATCGAACGGGCAAGTGCCAAGTAGTGTACAGCATCGAGTATGTTGGTCTTGCCAGCACCATTGTCGCCCACAAAGCAGTTGATGCCCGACGAGAAACTTATCTGCTCGTCGCCAATGTTCTTGAAGTTTATGATAGATATAGTGTCGAGAACCATATTTCTAATCTAATTTATCGAGTTGTGATATTAGCAGTTCGACGTCGCCCGTTGTGTACTCGTATGTTGTGTGGCGTATTGTGCCACTGCGGTCGATGATGTAACAGCGTGGAACATACATCGTTGCGTATTTGTAATAAATATTTGCCGACTCGTCAGCTGCTATTGCATACTGCAATCCGTGTTCATCCTTGAATGCCTCAATCTCGCTATGAGTGCCGCCACGTGATATGGCCATTATGTTGTGCTTAGCGCTGCTCGCTGCGATGTATTGTTGTAGGTCTACCATCATGTTTTTGCAGTCGGGGCATGTGTGCGAGAATAGTATCAGCAGCGTGGGTTCACCATTGGGCATACGTAGCGTAGTTCCGTCTAATGCCTCGATGCTGAACTCTGGGGCTTTGTCGCCAACATTCACTATAGATGTTTGGGCGTATGTTGGCAGCTCCTCCTCGATGATGTCGCAGGCGCAAATAAGCGTGATGCATGCCGCTAAGCAGCAGCCTATTGCTAAATTTATATGTCGTTTCCACTCTCTCATAATGCAAAGATACTGAAAAAAATGTTAACTTCATAGGCTATTCGATAAATTGTGGCAATATATTAAATAGTGCTGATGTTGAATTTTTTGTGATAATTATTATAATATTCGAATAATTTTAGTAACTTTGCAAGTTGAATATTCAAAACGCTGTGAACAATATAAAATAATTAAAAATAGTAAAACTTATTATGGCAAACAATGTACAGACACCCGAGAACGATCTCATGGTTGAGACTAAGGGTAAGTTGGAGTTATTTTTCGACAAGCAGGGTAACAAGGTTCTTTGGACTCTTATCATCGTAGGTTTGTTGCTCAGCGCTTTCTTCATCGTTAAGAACTTTACTGATGGCCGCAAGGCACAGAAGGAGGAGGCTGCAAGCGTGGCTATGGCCAACGAGCTCAACGGCGCAATGAGCGTTGAGGGCTTCGACAAAGTTCAGGAGGAGTATGAGGGTACTGCTGCTGCTAACACAGCTGCTTATCTTGCTGCTGCTACTGCTATGGAGGCTGGCGATTTCGAGAAGGCTGAGGCTGAGTTGGCTGGCTATGTTAAGGCTGAGGGCGCTGCTGGCGAGATGCTCAACGCTAAGGTTTTGGGCCTTAAGGGCGACATCGCTGTTGAGAAGAACGACCTTCAGACAGCTGCTGAGCGCTTCGCTGAGGCTGCTGCTGCAAGCAACGACGAGCACACATTCGTGACATACACCAAGAAGCTCGCTTTGGTTTACGCTGCTATGGGCGACGAGGCTAAGGCTCAGGAGTGCTACAAGGAGATTGTTAAGAAGTATCCTTCGCAGCAGAGCGCAATGGCTAAGTACATCCGCTAATTTGCTGATTGGTTAAGTTGCTATGAACGAGCCCTTTGTCGAGATGGTCGAGCTGTCGGCGGCTAACATGCGTATCGGTGTTATCATCGTTCGAGATTTTGATGATTATGCCGAGAAGCACCTTAGTCCATTTGTCGACTCGCTAACCTCGATGGGGTGTCAGCCTCAAAACATCGTTATACGACGTATTCCTACGCTCCACGATGTTATCATCATGTTGCAGTTCTTTGCTCAATATACCGATGTCGATGGTGTGGTAGTTCTCGCACCCGAGAATCGTGTTATGGGATTGTTGTCGCTGATGAATGGTATTGTTCATGTCCAGACTCACTGGAATATGGTCGTGTCGATTGGCGGTGCCGAGCGTGCCGAGGATGTCGTTACGATGATTACAATCCAGAATGAGATGGAGGCTGAGGCTGTGGACATGACAGCTAAGGAGAACTTCTCGTGACATAGCTAACTATCATAAGTTTCGGGGCTTTCCACATGGGAAGCTCCGATTTTTTTTGTCGCTCACTTGCCCGCTTTTCCCATCCGCCTTGCCCCTAACGATGCGGGTATTAAAAATGATACCCACGCTTTACGCAAGCTTCACGTCCCCGCTTCCCATGCGCCTTACCTCTTATGATACGGGTATTAATTTTAGTACCCGTGATGCAATGGGTGGGGTAGTTGGGTTTGATAGGGTCGATCGGGTGAAACTTTTCACATTTCACTATCCACCTTTCACTTTTTTTTTGTACCTTTGCCCTTATGGATGCATGTTACACATACGATAATATCGAGCTTCACTATTCTGTTGAGGGTGAGGGAGATACAATATTTCTGCTACATGGCTGGGGTTGCGACCGTAACATCTGGAAGGCGACCGCAGAGTTGCTGAGTAGCAAATTTAGGGTTGTTGCCGTAGATTTTGCGGGTTTTGGCCTTAGCGCCGAGCCTCGTGAGGTGTGGGGTGTCGAGGAGTACACCCGCTCGATTGAGGCTCTTGCCCAGCACCTCGGTGTTGTGTCGCCAACGCTTGTAGGTCACTCGTTTGGTGGTCGTGTGTCGATACTATATGCCTCACGCAACAAGGTGGAGCGTGTGATACTCACCGACGCTGCGGGTGTTAAGCCTCGTCGCTCGTTGTCGTACTACCGTAAGGTATATACCTTCAAACTTATGAGGGCTCTGCTTCCTATGCTCATTGGCAAGCAGAAGGCGCAGATGCTCATCGACCAGCGTCGAGCAAAGGCGGGATCGTCGGACTACAACCGAGCAACGCCCATGATGCGTGCCATATTGTCGAAGTGCGTGAACGAAGATTTGTGCCACGTTATGCCTAAGATTGCTGCCCCCGTATTGCTATTCTGGGGCGACAAGGATACTGCAACACCGCTCTCGGACGCCAAGCGCATGGAGCGCCTTATGCCCAATGCAGGCTTAGTTGTTGCCGAGGGTGCTGGCCACTTTGCCATGTTGGAGCAGGCGGAGTTGTGGAGAGCATCTGTTAAGTCATTCTTAAAAATTGAGTAAAGATGATAGCATCGCATATATTTACACTTGTTTGGCTCATCTATCTGCTTATGACTATGCGCTACTCGGTGCAGATGTTCCAGCAGAATAGCTACCGTGTCGAGCGCTACAACCGCTGGCTTAGGCAGACGGGGGAGTGGCACTCACGCATGAACCTTGTGGCGCTGTTGTCAGCAGCATGCTTCGCCTTCACGAGCCATCTTGCGGCCATTATCATTTTTGGCGTGTGGATGATTGTTATCTCCATTGCTGAGCTGAGCATCAAGTATAAGATTCCTATCGCCTACACAATGCGTGTTAAGCGTCTGTTTATCACACGCTTAGTGTTTACATTTGCCGTAGTTGCGTTGGTGCATATCTATGCCGAGAAATATACTCTTGTGGCGATGATGCTTCTTACGCTCGACTACTGGACAATACTTGCAAACCTGATAAATAGACCTTTGGAGGCAGCAATTACTCGTTGGTACTACAACGATGCTAAGCGCATGTTGCGAGCTATGCCGAACCTCAAGATTATCGGCATCACAGGCAGCTTTGGCAAGACATCGACAAAGAATTTCTTGTATCGAGTGCTGTCGGAGAAGTACAACGTGCTGATGACGCCTGGTAATTTCAATACCACACTTGGCGTTGTGCGCACTGTGCGTGAGCATCTTAAACCTCACCACGAGGTGTTCATCGTTGAGATGGGTGCTAAGCAGCGTGGCGACATCAAGGAGATTTGCGACTTGGTACATCCGCAGATGGGTATAGTTACGTCTGTGGGCGAGATGCACCTCGAAACTTTTGGCTCGCAGGAGAATGTGGCACGCACCAAGTTCGAGCTCATCGAGGCACTGCCCGAGGGTGGCTTTGGCGTGGTGAACGTCGACTCGGAGGCGGCATGCGACTACCTTCGAAAGTCGGGCATCAAGGCAGCGACATATGGCATTGATAACCTCGATGCAGAGTATCGTGCGGTGAATATCAAGTACTTACCTAATGAGACGCAGTTCGACGTGAAGCGTGGTGGCGAGCTTACTGAGGGTTTTGCTACGCATATCCTTGGTCGTGGAAATATCCTAAATATCCTCGGTGCGCTGGCTATTGCCGAGAGACTTGGGGTAAATGTTGAGTGCCAGCGTCGTGCTGTGCGCCAGATCGAGCAGATTGAGCACCGCCTAAGCATGCGTCGTAATGGAGGTGTGACAATCCTCGATGATGCCTACAACTCGAATCCTACGGGTGCCCGCATGGCGTTGGAGGTGTTGTCGGGCTTTGTGACTACGGGAAAGCGCTATGTCGTAACCCCAGGCTTCGTGGAGATGGGCGCTAAGCAGTTTGACAACAACAAACTTTTTGGCGAGGATATAGCTATGGCTCGTCCTGATAGGGTATTTGTCGTAAACGAGGTTAACCGCAAGGCTATAACCGAGGGCTTGATAGGTGGCGGCTATCCCGAGGCGCAGATTAGCTGTGTGGCATCGTTCAACGAGGCTATGGCAGAGCTGCAACCACAACTCAAGGCGGGCGACGTAGTGCTCTACGAGAACGACCTCCCCGACTCATTCAAATAAAAGTAAGCTTATAACAAAAAACTAAATACAATGAAGATTAACGTAGGTGTAATTTTTGGTGGCCGCTCAGTCGAGAACGAGATTTCGGTGATCACAGCGGCGCAGACAATGGCAGCGATGAACGAGGAGAAGTACAACATCGTGCCTATCTACATTTCAAAGGAGGGACATTGGTACACTGGCGAGAAGCTACGCACCACAGACAATTATCGTGATATGAAGGCGTTGCTTGCATCAGTAACCGAGGTATATTTCCGCCCTGTGTTTGGCGATAACAACCTCTATAAGGTGCGTAAGCCATTGTTTGGCAGCGACGTGGTTACTAATATTGATGTTATCCTCCCATGTCTTCATGGCACATCGGGCGAGGACGGCTCGTTCCAGGGCCTTGTGGAGATGACAGGTATCCCTTATGCTTGTCCTAATACGCTTGCTTCGGCAAATGGTATGGATAAGATTACCATGAAGATGATTCTTAAGGAGAGCGGCATTCCTGTTGTCGATTACGCATGGTTCTCAGACAAGGAGTGGTTGTCGGAGCGTGAGGGTTGCATCGAGCGCTCAGAGAAGCTTTGCTACCCACTTATCGTTAAGCCTGCAAACCTCGGCTCATCTGTAGGTATCAAGGCGGTACACAACCGTGAGGAGCTCATAGATGCTGTGGACAATGCTATTAAGTACTCTAAGCGCATCA
>JAEIGA010008799.1_pt1 | contig 15274 bp, 17 predicted proteins | sample 9270691 | NCBI WGS metagenome assembly JAEIGA01 (sample SAMN17057246, study PRJNA624740) | gut metagenome | biome: biome; isolation source: fecal sample | host: Bos grunniens | place: China: Xizang | collected 2019
TCGGGCGTCTACCGTTCGCTGCCTCACTCCGCCGCCCTGCCCTGGGTGTAAGCTTGGTGGGTAAAGCTTTGGCGCATAAGCTACCGGCGCCGGGCTTTTGTCTGTATCAGACTTTTATTGCGCCGGGGGGTTATTTTATCTGCTAAATTAAGTGTAGACGCGCCGTGTGTTAATATTTGGTATAATCTTTGTCGGGCGAATAGGACCGAAGAGGTACGCCGAAAGACTGATGACTTAAGTCAGAATATCTCTAACACAGTCGGCCTCACAAGCTACATTATGTTAAAGGAGAAAACTTATGTTAGAAGAAAAACAACTTAACGAAACGGGTACAAGTGTAGATGACAACACTGACTACATTGCCGCCATTAAAGAGCTAAAAGAAAATAGTGTTGACCGCTCAAAGTATGAGGCTCTAAGAGCGGAGAATAAGAAACTTCTTGATTCTATCGTCAATGGCACTGAGGTCGCTCAGCCTGTTGTTGAAGAGAAGAAATCTATCGAAGAGTTGAGAGCAAATTATCTTAAGGAAGATCAAAGTAATCTAGAATATATTACTAATACTCTCAAGCTTCGTGAAGCTATTATTGCTGAAGGTAAGCCAGATCCATTTTTACCTGTTGGTGAACAAATCTTACCTACTGATGAAGACGTTAAAGCAGCCCAAAAAGTTGCTGAAGTCTTACAAGAATGTGTAGATTATGCTGAAGGTAATAGTGATGTGTTTACTAATGAGCTCCAAAGACGATTAGTAGACGTCAAGATTAGATAATTAAGGAGAAATTTATATGTCTGCATTTAACGGTCAATTACGCTCCAACGAGATCTTCTCTGCTCTCTATAATATGATTATTTCACAAGAAGTTTTCGCAGACAATCTCGGTGAGCACCAAACATTAGTCGATAAGGCCAGAGTTGATGGTTCTTTATACGGCGATACAAAACTTTACTACAGTACTGATGTACTCAAATCTGCCCCTTGGGGTAATGATGCTGAAGCTGCTAACTTACTTGCACTTCACCGCCCACCAGCCCCAAAATGTCAAGCTATTCATTTAGATATTTTCAGACAAATCTGTTTAACAGTTGATAACTATCTTTCTAAGAGAGCTTGGTCTACAGAAGGTGCTTTCTCAAGTTTCAACGGCGTTATGCTTGGTTGGATGAGAGAAACAAAACGTGTCTATGATGGCACATTATACAATGTCTTCATTGGTACAACTAAATCTGCTGAAACAGCTCAAAACATTGAAGTTGCTGTTAAAGGTTTAACAGATGCCAAAGAAGAAGCAATGATTATTGCTCAAAGCTTAGCTGACTTATTTGTTGAAATGGGTGATTACAGCCGTGATTTCAATGATAATAAGATGTTAAGAAGTTATGCTAAAGAAGGCATTAAAGTTATTTGGAACTCCAAATATGTTAACAAAATTAGAAAAATTGATTTACCAACTATCTTCCACAAAGATGGCTTAGTTGATAAATTCGATGAAGAAGTTCTTCCTGCAAGATACTTCGGCAATAAGAATGCTGCTAAAGTTTTAGCTGCTGCAAATGAAGGTCAATACAGATCTGTTCTTGAAAAAGATTATACAGTTAGCAACACTACAACTCACGTCTTCCCTGGTGATTTAATTCCAGCAGGCGCTGTTATTGAAGCAGGCGAAGGTTATGAAGAAGACGCAGATGTTATCTGTAAAGTCTTAGTTAAACTTCCTCCATATATGAGTGCTTTCGAAGTTGGTACTTCCTTCTTCAATCCAAAGAGTTTAACTGAAAACCACTACTTAACATTCGGTCATAACACTATCGAATACTTAGAAAATTACCCATTTATTACTGTTAAAGCTGTTGAAGTCGAATCTGATGAGGATGAAGGCGAAGGCGAATAGTAATTAAATAAGTTTTCTTCCACTGCTGGGCATCAGTATAAACTGCCCATTTTAACTAAGGAGACTAATATGAACTTATTATTACTCACTGGCTATAATAACTATTTTAATAGAATATTAAAAAAAGAAAATACTATTGCTGATTATAAAGCCGCAGTGCTTATTGGCAGCAATTTAAATTATATAACATTAAATAATATTAATTTTAATTCCAATGATGGAGTTGCAACTACACTTGTTTTAGGTGCAGGTGATTTACCATGGGAAGAAGAAGCTACACCTGACTATTTAATTGCTTATACAGAAGAAAACACAGTTCAAACTATCAAAAGTAGATGGTTTATTTTAGAAATTGAAAGAGTTCGTGGCGGCCAATTTAGAGTTGCTCTTAAAAGAGATTTATTAGCTGATTTTTACAGCGAAGTTATGGAAGCCCCTTGCTTTGTTGAAAAGGGCTATATTGCTGATACAACTAACCCTTTATTATTCAATGCTGAAGGTATGACTTTCAATGAGATTAAAAAAAGCGAAAAGCTTCTTAAAGATGAAACAAAGAGTGCTTGGTTAGTCGGTTATCTCAAAAAGGGCGATAATGCTACTATTGAACCTATTAACTATACTCCAGAAGAAGCTTTCCAAAATATCGTAGATATTTCTAGTAAACCTTGGTACTCATGTATTAGCTACCCAAATGACCCAGCTGCAAAAGTTTTCTATTGTGTCGACAGTGAAAACTCTGGTTTCTATTGGAAAATGCAAGTACCAGGTAATAGTTGGCCAACTTATGTAGATACAGCAGTTAAATTAAAATGGGATCTAAATGGTCAAAATAGGGGCTATTCTTATGATGACTTTAATGGTAGTTATCAAGGTATGAGCCAAGAAGCTATGATTATTCGTGCGCCAGGTTGGTGGTCAATGGGTATTGATTCACCTTATTGTAAGAGATGGTCTACAGAAATTATTGATAAAATGTTAGGCCCTCATAGAGATATTTGGGAAGCTATTAAAGTAGACGGTTTTACTAAACTTAGTACAGCAGTTGTTCCAACATATGATATTGGCGATTTGATGAATTATAATGGAAAATACTTTGAAAAAGATAATAAAGTATATAAATTAACAATTGCTCCAGGAAATACAAATAGACAAGAAACTTTTGAATATAATGGTAATGATACAATTACTAATGCTTTATGGAATTGTGTATTACCAGACGTTAGAGAAACAGAAAATGGAACAATGACATTAGCTGTTGCTACTTCTAACCCAACAAAACCAAGAGCTAAGTTCATTTATAAAGGTGTTGAATATAGTATTGTTGCTACAGAAGAAACTCTTCCGGGCACACTTTCATTTACAATGGCTGGTGAAAATGCCAGAAATATTGTAGAAGATGCTGTTTATAATATGTTTGCTCTTCCGATTTCACCAAGTGCTTTAGGTATTAATTCAGAAGTACTTGAAGAAAATATGGCACCTGACCAAATGTATATTTATGATGGTGAAGAAATTGTTGGTACAGTTGAAGACTTCTCTAAAAACAATCTAGCTATTGCTACACAATTAGCTACTATGCTTGGAGGAAGCTCAGAAAATAGTCGAATTTACGACTTACAACTTTTACCATACTGCCCAGTTGATTTATTAATTGGTGATGCAAGCTATTATAAATATATTGATGTTTCAGGTCTAGAAGAAAATAAAGATTTCCAATGGATCAAAAATACTGAAAATGAAATTAAAGGTATTATTTTCTACCCAAATAAAGCTAATTTCAGTAAAAATATCACTTTAGAAATTAAAAATGAATCTGAATATTATGAATATCAAACAGTATATAACCCAGTATTTACTTATAATAACCAATTACATGATGGTTTACCATTATATAGATTTGCTGGTTTCCAATATGATGCTGCAGATAGCACTTATGGTATTAATGCTGACGATAATTTAAGATTAACAGGTGATTTCGAAACACTAGATATTGAGTATCTGGTATTATATAATGGCCCAAGTGGTGTTGGCCCAATTATTTTACTTACAAGCCCAGACTTACCACAAAACCCAACTGCTTCACAACAAGTAGTAATTAATGGTACTGCTTCTGTTTTAGCACATTGGATTATGCCTGATAAACCAACAGAAGCTAAAATTAAAAATGAGTGTGATTTCCAAAGATTAGTTTCACCTAACTATAATGGTATGTTCCAATTCAAACAATGTAGATTGTCTGAAGGTATACATTATATTAATATTGACTGCACATATAAGCCATATACACCTTATATCAAGTTAAACCCAGATTTTAGTGGTTTATATGGTAGAGACTGGAATGACTCTATAGGTCTTATCTGTGGTGGTGATTTCAGTATTCCAATGATGAATAATGCTTTTACTAATTATGCCTTATCAAATAAAAACTATGAACAAATTTTCAATAGACAAATTGAAAATCTAGATGTTAACCAACAAATAGCTAAAGAACAACAACAATTCCAAGGTATTGTAGGTATTGCTACTGCTGGTATTGGAGGCGGTACAGCTGGAGCTATGGCAGGTGCTAAAATTGGTGGTGGCTGAGGTGCTGCTATTGGTGGTGTTGCGGGCGCTGTTGGTGGTACTCTTACAAGTTATATAGGTTATGAAAAAGATAAAGACTGGTTAGAACGACAACAAGGCGAAGCAAGAAGTTTTGCTATTGATCAATATAATTATCAATTAGGCAATATTAAGGCTTTACCTCAGTCAATGTCTAAATCTTCACCATTATCTTATAATAATAAGATTTGGCCAATATTAGAAAACTTCAGTTGTACTGATGAAGAAAAAGAAGTATTAAGAAATAAATTAAGATATGACGGTATGACAATTATGGCTATCAGAACTCTTGCAGATTACTTTACAGCTGGTGGTTTTATTAAAGGCAAATTAATAAGACTTCCAAATATTAGAGAAGATTTCCATATTGCTGAAGCACTTTATCAAGAAGTTGATAAAGGCTTCTATATTCCACAGGAGGATTAGCCTATGGTTGCACAAAAAAGTTTAATTAAAGCCGGAGCAAGTGTTATTGCTCTGGCTGGTGCTATTAGCAAAATGAGAGCTAAGTTTAGTGAAACTGGAAAAGAAAAAGCTAAACAAGGTTATGAAAAAAATGCTAATGTTAAAAAAGAAAATAAAGAAATTATTGCTAAAAAGATTGACCCAGAAAATACTAATGAGTCAAATATCATTCATACAACAGCTCCAGTTGTTGGTGAAAAGCCTGAAAAACAAAAATTTATCTTAAGTGAAGAAGGTGCTACTTACCCGATTAAAGCTGAAGAAACTAAAACTAATATTCCAATTGATGAAGACGTTCAAGGTTTAATTAAAGTAAAACAAAAAAATGCTTTAAGAGCTGCTGCAGGTAAAAGAGGTCAAGAATCTTATCAAGAAATAAAAGCAAAATTAACTGGTAGATTTGCTACAGAACATAATATAGAAGATGTTTGGAGAAGTATTAACTTAGACCCAAATATTGATGATAAAATGATCAAAAAAGCAGGTTTATCTAAAACTGAAATTCTTAAAATGTGGGAAGCCACTGAAAATAGCTCTGATAATGCCTTATTTCATTTATTTGAAAAAAATAATGCTGACCAATATGGTATAGCTACTTATGAGGAAGATCCAGAAATGAGAGAAAATTTTGGTCCATTATTATCAGAATATATTAAAGCAAAAGCCGATGGCCGAACATTAGAAGAAAAAGAACGTGATTACCTAGCTCAACAAGGAGACTTCTGGGATGATAAAGAAGATGAAACTTACAGAGTTTGGCAAGAAGAGCGAGAACTTACAGAAGAAGAAAAACAAGCACAAGGAATAGTATTTTAAGGAGAATAACGTATGGGTGCAAAATTACCGGATTTAACAACTTTATATCAAGCAGGTATTGATCCAAAAACAGGCTTACCAATAAAATTTACTATTGGTCAAAAGAAGTATCTTAAAGAAGATATTAAGAAATTTCTTAGACTTATTGATGAGCAAGATGCTGTTAATAGATATGTTTGGTACAACTTACCTGCTAATATAACCAGTCAAGAATTAGAAAGAATGCTTTATTATAAAGGTCAACTTTGTTTCTTCTATGATAAAGACTTAGAAGAATTCTACTTTATGCCTTACGCTTTAGATGGAACAATTGACTTCTACGGAAGATACAACCAAATTCACCCAGTTCCAATGACAAGTGGTACTGAAGATAAGGGAAATAAAGCACAAGCACAATATCTTGCTGAAAAGAAATTAAAATGTATCTATGGCATGAAATTGCCAGATGAACTTACTAAAAAAGATTTATTTGAAAGCTGTGTATTATTACACGACTATACAAAGCAATTAAGTCAAACAATTATACCACGTGTTAATGTAAATGATCCTTTACTTGATGTCATGGCTAACTGCATACCTTATATGAATACAGCTTTATTATTAGCTACTGGTATTGAAGGTATTAGAGTTAATGATGCTGACCAAAAAGAAGATGTTATGTTAGCAAACAGAAGTATGGAAGATGCTGCTTTAAGTGGTGAACCTTATGTTCCACTTGTTGGCACTGTTGAATTCCAAGAATTAAATAGTGGCCAAGTAGCTAAATCTGAAGAATATATGTTAGCAATGCAAAGTTTAGATAACTTAAGATTATCTGGCTACGGAATTGACAATGGCGGCTTATTTGAAAAGAAAGCTCATGAACTTCAAACAGAAGCTGATATTAATGGTGGCCCAGTTGGCTTAGTTATGCAAGACGGCTTATCAATTAGACAAAACTTCTGTAATATCGTTAATAGTATTTGGGGCTTAGGTATCTGGTGTGAACCTGCTCAAAATATTATTGGTGCTGATACAGATGGTGATGGTTTAATGTATGATAGAAATGAAGATGGTGAATCTTCAGGGGCAGAAATTGATGGAGGTCAAGACAATGAGTAATGAGAGATTACCACAATTTACAACAAAACTTTTTACTGAAGTTTGGGAAGAAGTTAACGACTTCGCTTATGATTATCAGCACGTTGGAATTCCACAAACAATTAGCTTAGCAAGCCTTACTACTTTATATTATTTGCTATATGCTAAATATGGAAATAACCCTATTGCTAATAATGATGTTAACCAATTCAAATATAAAATGTTTAGTATCATATTTCAATATGGGCCTACTTGGGAAAAGAAATTAGATATTCAAGCTAAAGTTAGAAACTTAACAGAAGCTGACTTAATGACAGGCGCTAAAGCTATTTATAACAGTGCTTTAAACCCAAGCACTGAACCTAGCACAAGTTCATTAGAAGAGTTAGATTATATTAATGCTCAAAATACAACTAATTATAAAAAGAGCAAAATGGAAGCTTACAATTTACAATGGAGTTTATTAGATGATAGTTTAACATCTAAATTCATTGAAAAGTTTATTGTTTGCTTTAAAAAATTCGTTTACCCAGAAAAACCACTTCTATATATTACTGAGGTTGATGATGACGAGGAGGAATAAATTATGGGTGAGGAAAAATATATTTGCGCTGCTATTGGTACAACATTAGGCGCAGTCGGAGCAGGTATTTCAGTATCTGAAGTACAAGCTATTGTATCAATTATTATAACTGTTTTAGGCTTTGTGATAACTGTTTTAATACCTCTTGGTATAAAACTTTATAAAAAGATTAAAAAGGCCTTAGAAGACAAAAAAATAACAAAAGAAGAGGCCTTAGATATTGCTGAGACCGGCAAAGAAATTGTAGAAAAAACTGTATCTTTAGTTGATAATATTAAAGAAGAATCTGATAAAATTCAGAAGGAGTAAAAGTTATGTTAAAATTTGGAAACAAAGAGTTTAGAAACCTTCAAGAGCAAGTTAAGAAAAACATGGATGACATTTTGTTTATCTTGCAAGAAGAAGGTGTTTTAAACGAGTTTGGTATCAAGGTAGTCGGCCAAGAAGAATCCTTAGCTGATTTACCTTCTGTAGAAGATTATAAAGAAGAGACCCCAGATTGGGGCTATGGTGATGCTTATGCTATTGGTACAAGTGAACCTTATACTTTATATATCTTAACAAGAGCAAATGGAACACACCCTAATGACTATTGGTTTAATATTGGTGAGTTCCCATACAGAGGCCCTGCAGGCCCACAAGGGCCAAAGGGCGATAAGGGAGATAAGGGCGACAAAGGTGATCAAGGTGATCCAGGCTTAGATGCTGGTTTTGGTGTTATCACTGCAACTACTAATGTGTTAGCCCCTGATACTGACCCTTCTGTTAATGTTAGTGCTTCAGGCCCAGATACTTCCAAAAGCTTAGCTTTTACTTTTAATCTTCCAAAAGGTATTAAAGGTGATACAGGTTCTGTTGAAGCTTTAAGACCAAATGCTGAAGCTTGTGAAAATTTATATGAAGCTTATATTGATGAACACGGTCATTTACAATTATTAACTGCTTTTGTAGGTGCAGTTAAAGTGTTTACAGACTGCGGTTCTTTAAAAGGCCCTAAGGGTGATCAAGGCATTCAAGGTATTCAGGGCGTTCAAGGCCCTAAGGGCGATACCGGTGAAACCGGTGCCCAGGGCCCGCAAGGTGAAACTGGTTTAACTCCTGATGTTAGTGCTACAGCTTCTGCAGCTACAAGACTACCAGGAACTCCTGCAACAGTTTCTGTTGTTGAATCAGGAACTACAGATGCTCCAGTATTTAACTTCTTATTCGGCATTCCTGCTGGTGAAAAAGGTGAAACCGGTGAACAAGGCCCTAAGGGCGATACCGGTGCAACCGGTGCCCAGGGCCCACAAGGTATTCAAGGTATTCAAGGTATTCAAGGTGAAACCGGCCCTCAAGGGCCACAAGGTGTCGCTGGCAATGGTATCTCAACAATAACTTCTTTACACGATACTGATTTAAATACAGTCGTTAGTGTTAACTATACAAACGGTGAGTCTGATAGTTTCACTGTTTATAGAGGCGCTCAAGGAGCTCAAGGTATTCAAGGACCTGTAGGCCCAACAGGGGCAACCGGTGCAACCGGTGCCACTGGCCCACAAGGCGAGCAGGGCCCAAAAGGTGATACTGGAGATACTCCAGTTGTAGATGCTACTGCAATTACTACAACAAGACTTCCAGGTGCTAGCGCTACTGTTTCTGTTTCTAAAACAGAATCAGCTGGCGTTAATACATTTAATTTTACATTTGGTATTCCAGCAGGTCAAACTGGTGCCACAGGCCCACAAGGGCCTCAAGGCGAACAGGGTATACAAGGTATACAAGGCCCTGCCGGTGAGTCATTTGCTATTTATAAAACTTATGCAAGCATTGCAGCTATGAATGCAGATGCTGCTAATGTTCCAGAAGGCAAATTTGTATTAATTGCTTCTACTCCAGAAGACCCAGATAACTCTAAACTTTATGTTAAAAATGGTGAAGGAACATTTACATTCTTAACAGATATGTCTGGTGCCCAAGGTATACAAGGCCCGCAAGGCGAGCAAGGTATACAAGGGCCACAAGGTATACAAGGTGAAACTGGTGCAACCGGTGCTACCGGTGCAACAGGTGCTACACCAGTTATTAGTACTAATGCTTCAGCTTCTACACTAATTCCTGGCTCAACAGCTACCGCAACAGTTAGTCAGAGCGGAACAGCTGCAGCTCCAGTATTAAGCTTTAGCTTTGGAATCCCAGCTGGTGAGCAAGGTATACAGGGGCCTCAAGGTGTTATAGGCCCAGCTGGCCCAAGAGGCTTCCAAGGTTATACTCCATACATTGATTCTGATTCAGGCAATTGGTATATTAATGGTACAGATACTGGCGTTCATGCTCAGGGCCCAACTGGTGCAACCGGTGCAACCGGTGCAACAGGCCCTACAGGTGCTACAGGCCCTCAAGGGCCTACAGGAGCAACCGGCCCAACTGGAGCTACCGGAAACGGTATTAGTTCTATTAATTCACTTCATGACCAAGATTTAAATACAAGTGTTATTGTTAATTATACAAATGGCGGATCTGACACATTTACAGTTTATAGAGGTGCCACAGGTGCAACCGGTGCCCAGGGCCCACAAGGCCCAACAGGGGCAACCGGTGCTACAGGTGCTACTGGCCCTGAAGGCCCAACAGGCCCACAAGGCCCTAAAGGTGATAAAGGTGATACAGGTGCCACTGGTATACAAGGCCCTCAGGGCCCAGTTGGCCCAGCTGGCCCAGCTTCTTTAAGCCATGTTGCTTTAACAGAAGGCTACAATTTAAATAATGCTACTGCAGATGAAACAGTCTATTGGACCTCTTCAACCTCTATCTGCAATAGTTTAGTAAATAGACCTACAGATGGCTTTATTGCTGGTGAACTACAAGTTCGTTGTTATTGGCTAGGCTCTAGTTCTTACTTAGCACAATTAATGATTTGTAAAGCTGGCGATGATGCAAGAGAATTTATGAGAACCATGAGCGGTTCTTCTTGGGGTAGTTGGTTCAGACTTGGAGCACAAGGCCCTCAAGGAATTCAGGGCCCTCAAGGCGAGACCGGTGCTACCGGCCCGCAAGGCCCTACTGGAGCAACAGGTGCTCAAGGCCCTACTGGCCCTCAAGGTATCTCTTGTACCCATAGTTGGAATGGTTCTATATTAACCATTACTAGTGCTTCTGGTACTTCAAGTGCTGACTTGTTAGGCCCACAAGGCCCAACCGGCGCTACTGGTGCGACTGGCGCTACTGGCCCACAAGGGCCAAAAGGCGATACAGGAAATACAGGCGCTACTGGTCCTCAAGGACCTAAGGGTGATACTGGTAGTACAGGTGCTACTCCTAATATAACAGCAAGTGCAAGTGCTTCTACTGTACCTCATGGTAGTGCAAGTGCATCAGTTGTACAAGGCGGAACTGCTGAGAATCCTACTCTTGCTTTCTCATTCGGAATTCCACAAGGTGCAAAAGGTGATACTGGCGCAACTGGCCCTCAAGGGCCTACAGGCGCCACTGGTGCAGACGGTGTATCTTGTACACATAGTTGGTCAGGTAGTACATTAACTATCACAAGTGCAAGCGGAACAAGTAGTGCTAACTTGTTAGGTCCTCAAGGACCTCAAGGTGAGACTGGTCCGCAAGGTCCTCAAGGACCTACAGGCCCAGGTGGTACTGCAATGACATTCTATTATGATGGCAGCGAACCTATTTCAGGTGGCGCTTATAAATTAAGCCCAGCTTATATTTATTGTCATATCATAAGCACAACAGTTAGTTCTACAACTTACTATTTTAAGGTCTATGATAACTCTTCTACTATTAGTTCTTTAAATACTAATACAGTTGCTGCATTAATTAATCGTTCTTTAATTCCAGCAACAATGAGTGAAACCGGCAATGCTAATGGTGATCCATGGGCACCAATAACTATGAAAAAATTTGTTATTAGAAACCCAATAACAATATATTATATTAATCAATCTGGAGTGCTTACAACTTTAGAAATTCCTGCTAATAATTCTTGGTCTCAAGTTTCACATACAGCGTTAGCAATAAGTGCACTAACTGTTGGTTAAAATAAAAAGTAGTCAATTGACTACTTTTTTATTAGCTCCATATTTTTTCGCCATAAGCTTTGAGTTAATATATCTTTATATTTATAAGCTCTTACGTCTTCTTGTGCAATAATATTATCTCTAAGCTCTGGAAGGAATGTATCGTTTATGTATCTTTTCATAGCTACAGACGGCTTCTTTTCACCATTATAAGGGCAAATGATATTTCCGTCTCATATTGTGAACCAATCTCCCTGGTCTTTACTAAACTTGACTATTAATGTTGGGTGATTTAATCTACCTTTATATAATAATTCTAAATCTTTAACAAACTTATTAGTAAAGTTTCCGGTGCCAGTATCAAGCTCATTAGCAAGAGCTTTTTTTCTTCTTACTTCATAAGCTTGGTTATTTGGTATATAATCTATTACACAGTGCTTACGTTTTAGTTTATATACACCAAATTCAATTGGTATAAAGCCGAATTGTGCAATAATTTCAGGTGTTTCTTCAGTGTTATTTAACATAAAGAAAACTTTAACATTTTCACGGCTGCTTCTGCAGATATTCTCAATTTGCATTCGAAGGTTATAAGTTATATCAAAGGTTTTTCTTTGGCCTTTTTCAAGTGCTACTTCATCAACAATAATATTTACACCTTTAAATGTTTTAGCATCAAATAAAGCTGCACCTTTATTATTATAAGCATTGCTTAAACCGTAAACTCTACATAATAAGTCTTTACCGATAAATATTGAATCACCTTTAACTTTAACATTTTCTAAATGATATTTACGAACTAATAATGGCTCAAACATTTTAGCTGCATTATTCATTAACATGTTTTTAATGGCAATATCATTAAGTCTCATTCAATAAAATGGAACTTTATATAATTTGCTTTTAGGGTTAAAGAAACAATTTAAAACATAATCTTGAACTGTAAATGTTTTACCTCTTTCACGCGCACCGATCATTAAGAACCAGTTAGCCCATTGATTACCGAGTAAGCTTCTAATTGTATACCATTCTTTAGCTTGATATAATTTTTCTTTAATTATTTTTTGGTCGTCAGCTTTTTTTAACTGGTCATATCTTTTAGCTGCTTTTTTTTGTGCTTCAGTTTTCTTCACTCTTGGCATACTAATTAATCTCCGTTATATTTACTTCTTCTGGGCTATTAGACACATCAATGAAATATTGTTTATTTCCAGCAGTTAATATATAACCTCTTTTATCTTTATCCCAGGTTAAATTTTCTTTTATAGCTTGAAACTGACCTTTTCGTTTAATAATATTACCTTCATTATCACGAACAGTCTCTCCTTCATATCTACTTAAGTTTTTTAATTCTGAGTAAGCTTCATTATGTTTTGTTCTGATAGCTTCTATTAAGTTATCTCTACTTCTGTCAGCAGCATTCCAGAAAGTTTCTGTTCTTGCTTCTTTTTTAGCCGCAGCTTTGATTGAAATATTATCTCTTTCAGCTCTACCTAATACTCTTTGTTTAAAACCTATATAAGAAATATTATATTTATTACTTTTTATTTTATTATATTCTTTTCTAATATTTTTATATTTAGCCTTATTTTTGGCTTTTTGTGTTTTGCTTAATTTTCTTCTCGCCATAATTCATTTACCTCTAATTTAAGTTCTTCTCAATTAAGATCATAATAATTAATTCTGCTTACAGATTTATCATAATCTTCTAATAAATTATATTTTCTACCATAAGTTTTTTCAAAAGATTTAAACCAAGTTTTTGAAATTCCACGGTAAGTAGGATCTTCATTATTTATTTGATAAATATTACCAACATAAACAAGAGTATCACATTTTAGCTCTTTAAACTGACCAATTTCAGTGCCTATTTCAAGCTCTGGTCTACGAACTTTACTAAATAAAGCATCTGTGTTCCAAAATAATGTGTTATTATCAATTAAATCTTTAATTATTTTATTGCAACTGTGAACAACATAACTTCTTAAAAAAGGGTTATATCTTTGACAGTAGCCAATTGGTAAGTTAAGCATAGCTTTTGCTTCTAATTTATCATTACCAGTACTTGTTTTCTTTTTATTATACCATTTAATTAAGAAATCTTTTAATTTTTGTGGGGTTTCTATTAACTTAAATTTAATATCTGCTTTATAACCTGCTTCTACTAAAGATAATTGGTCATCGAGAACAAAGCCGATTTCATTTTTATTGACTTTAATTTGATTTGGCCAATTAGCCATAATTGGGTTATCTAAGTCAGGTATTTGTTTTAATAATGTATTTGCATAAGCACTATTTAAGTCATATTCATAACAATCTTTTAATAATTGTTTTTCATATTTTTTATTATAATCTAATATAGGGCTTGCGCTGCAAATATATTTACCAGCTTCTTTTGAGAAATATCGCTTTAAAGGCTCATAGTCATACTTTTCTGCTTTTTTTACTTTATATGCCTTACTAAACTCTTTAAAGCAATCTAAGCCGGTTTTTGTAAATATATCTTCATTATTAAGATCGAAAATATAAGTGCATGGAACTCCAAAGTCATAATATCTTGTAGTTATCTCTAATTTAGTATCTTTCAATTCAATTATCATATGTTGACTTAAAAAGACGTCAGATTTATTAACTGTTTTTCAAGATTCAAGTGATTTGCAGAGCTGACCAATGCCTATTTTTACAGGGGTCAGCTCATACTTTTTAATTAAAGAAAATATTTTATTTACTTCTTTAACTGATTTTATCACTTTTTTTCTTTTTAAAATATTTAATGACATTTAGACTCTAAATAATCTAATCTTTGGCTTAAGTTAATAATGACTTCTTCTAATTCTTGTATCTTTGTTTCTAATTTTCTTTCGCGCTCTGTTTTAAAAGCTTCATTAAGCTCTTTTGCGGCTTCTTGTAAACTTGTCATATTCTTTCTCCTTATTCATTAACACAAATTTTACTTAATTCTTGTTGGGCTTCTTCATAAGATTTACCTTCAATAAAACATTTATGGACAATTTGATATTTTGCCTTATTTAATTTAGCCCATTGATTTTTAGGATTTGATGGGTTATCAACAAATCTTTTAATTAAATTTTGTTCTTGAGTTAATAATTGTAAATTTTCTAATTTGTTATTAAATGGGTCATTGTCAATATGATCAACAACGAAGCCATTTGGAACAATATTATTATACCAAGCATAAACTATTCTTGCTAATGGTAAACAAATATGTTGTTGATTATATGCAAATGATACGATTTGATAAGCTTTATCATTTGTATATTTGTGTTTTCTAACAGCTAAGCTTATTTTTAATATAATATTAGATTTTACTCTGCTGTTGTTCTTATACCAATATCTGCTAATCTCTCAGTTATTAGTATCATTGTTGTAATTAATTGAGGTGATTCCCCATTTTTCTAACATTTCTTTTGTTAGCTCTTTGTAAATTGGTCTTGCCATATTATTTTCTCCTGGTTATTTGGTAGGTCATTTTCCGTCGCCCATTTAATTTAGCCAATATTTTTTCAAATATTTTAATAAATTTGTTATTATTCAATATACTCATTTTTTTAGCCGCATAACACAGTATCACTGACCTTACACGGCTTAGGGAAAGAGTATATGACAAATTTACTTGCTTCTATATATTTTAGCTAATTATTTTTACTTAAATTTATAAAATAAGATAAAATAACCCCCCGGCGCAATAAAAGTCTGATACAGACAAAAGCCCGGCGCCGGTAGCTTATGCGCCAAAGCTTTACCCACCAAGCTTACACCCAGGGCAGGGCGGCGGAGTGAGGCAGCGAACGGTAGACGCCCGA
>JAEIGA010008800.1_pt1 | contig 15274 bp, 12 predicted proteins | sample 9270691 | NCBI WGS metagenome assembly JAEIGA01 (sample SAMN17057246, study PRJNA624740) | gut metagenome | biome: biome; isolation source: fecal sample | host: Bos grunniens | place: China: Xizang | collected 2019
GCTTGAGCAGCTCTTCATTGCAAACAGTGAGATCACTACTCTCCCTAAGGAAATGGCAAATCTCAGGTCATGTACAGACCTCGAACTTTATAACTGTCCTAAGATGACAGAGTTCCCGATGGCGCTCGCGCAGATGCCGGAACTTATTACAGTGAACCTTGCCAATAACCGTCAGTGGAATTCTGAGGAGGTCCTCAAAGGTCTCAAGGCCCTTGCTACCGGTCCGTCTGCAGAGAAGGTCCAGTTGCTCTATCTCCTTGAGAACAATCTTGAAATCATCCCTAAGGAGATAAAGAACATGAAGAAGCTGGGACTTCTTGACTTCGCATCGAATAAGATCCATACCATTGAAGAGGCATGGGGAAATGAAATCAAGCCTGTCCAGCTTTATCTTGACAATAACAGGCTGACGGAATTCCCTGTAAACGAGGATGGAGTATTCTGTTACCTTGAAGATGCCGAAACGTTCTCGGCAAGGAACAACAAGTTTACTCAGTTCCCTGATATCTTTGATGCGAATTCGATGTATTCGATCAACTCTATCGATTTCTCTTACAATGAGATAAGCGGATTCCCGGCTGATTTCAAGGGTGTGAAAGTCAATACTCTGACCATTGCTAACAACCCTCAGCTTACAAAGTACCCTGTTGAACTTGCCCAGTCAAATTCTACAGTAGCCTATGTGAATCTCCGCGGATGTAATATCGATGAGATTCCTGAGGGATCTTTTGAATATGAGAATTCCATTTACCTGACATCATTGGATCTGTCATACAACGATCTAGACGATCTTCCTTGGGAGATGCACGCCGGCAACCTTCCATATCTGTATGGTGTGGAGCTTTCGTTCAACAAGTTCTCACAGTTCCCTTGGGAGCCGCTTGACAGCCAGTATCTTACTGTGTTTGCCATCAGGTCTCAGAGAAATGATGCCGGTGAACGTTGTCTTTCAGAGTGGCCTACAGGTCTGTACAATCATAGAGGATTGAGAGGATTCTATATCGGATCCAACAATCTTGGCAAGATAGAGGATACTATTTCAACCTTGATATACTATCTTGATATCAGTGATAATCCTGAGATTATCTTTGATGCGTCTGATATCTGCTATGCATATCAGGCTGGAGCATATGTACTCATATATGACAAGACCCAGGATATCAGGAACTGTGATATCATGATCAATTAAGGAGGATGGAGGTTATGAAGAATATATTTGTAATGATTGCGACTGCCGCCTTGGCTGCAGTATCATGTATAAATCCTGATTCCGATATCCAGTTCGGTGTTGACTTGGGTGTCGAAGACGGAGTGATCGCCATCGGTCCTGAAGGTGGTGTAAAGAAGATAAATGTGACTTCTCCGGGAGAATGGGTTGTGATGACAGAAAGTCCGTGGATAACAGTTTCACCAGCCAACGGACGTGGATCGGCAGAGTGCGTTGTAAGCATCGATTCGACCCTCGCCTTTGCACTCCGTGAGGGAGCCGTACGTATCCAGAGCCTTTCAGACAGCGAACAGAAACAGGACTTCACTGTTTCTCAGGCAGGATTCCCTGCGCAGATCACCCTTGACAGGCAGACTGTAGAAGTTGCTGATTTTGCAGAATATGGTTCAAGGGAATTCGATGTTACTGTAAAGTCAAACGTGGATTTCAATGTCAATATTCCTGAGGAAGCAAAGGGATGGCTTACTTATACTTCAGTACCGGCAGATCTTGACAGAGGAGCCAGACCACGTTCTACAAGGATTCATTTTGAATGGAAGGTGAATTCACGTGACGAGCAGAGGATGGCTGATATTACATTCTCTCCTGTCGAAGATGTCAAGCTGGAGATCCATGATGCCCTCAAGATTACTCAGAAGGCAGCTCTTCCTATTCCGGTAGGTACTCCTCAGGGCGACTCTCTTGCAGTCATCGCTATCGGTAGGGCTATAGGAATGTTCAATGAGTTCAACACGTCCGAAAAGATGGAGCATTGGGGAAATATCAAGGTGTGGAAGGATGGTCCGAATAAGGGACGTGTAAGATCTGTTCAGTTCTTCATGTTCAAGACCAAGGAATCCCTTCCGTACGAAGTCCAGTATCTTACTGCAGCTGAGGACATCCAGTTCTTCTCAAATGCCAACCATTTCCTCTATAATCTGGATACAGGAGAGTATATCACAAAGCTGACACAGCTCAAGAGACTTACAATCAGCGCTTATGGACTTGTGAGTCTGCATCCGGATTTTGTAAATCTCAAGAATCTGGAATATCTTGATATCAGCTCAAACTGCTTTGAAGAGATACCTGAAATCCTCTCTCCTGAGAATTTCCCTAATCTGCGTTCCATCCACATGAATGCAAATCAGCGTCATACCATCTATGACCTGAGCAATGATACAAGAGAGAGCATCGGTGGCTTTATCCAGGATGACCTTAGGACAGCGAAGGGAATGAACACATTCAAACGTCTCCTCAAGTGGGATAATCTGGATACCCTCAGACTTTCTGTGAACTATCTCCAGGGTGAACTTCCGGATATGAAATATGAGGGACTTCCTGAGTGGACCTATGAAGAACTCAAGGATTCGCTTGCAACTGGAATGACACAGCTTCCTGAGAAGCTTGCAGGTCTTCCTAAGGTACTTCCAAATACGAAGTTCTTTGCAATCAACTTCAATCGCCTTACAGGAATGCTCCCGGACTGGCTGCTGTATCATCCAAATCTTGACAATTGGATTCCTTATTCGCTGATATTTTCGCAGGAAGGAAAGTCCAAAGATGGAGTCAACGCAGGTTTTGTCAATGAACCTGTAAGCCTGGACTATTATTATGATATTTATCCGAACAAGAAGTACAATCCAAACAGATAAAGCATGATGATGAAGAATATTAAATATGTTTTTATGCTGGCTGCCGTGGCCGGCTTCATGTCATGCTCGGTTGAGAATGACAGAACTCCTGTGGTTGAGGAACCAAAGATGCCTCAGATGTCGGAGGATGTTGTTGCGGGACAGCTTCTGGTGCGTTTTGATGCACGCGTAAGTGATGTTCTGGATAAGGCAGGACTGACAAAGAGTGGTCCGGCAACTTCAATGGACCGTTCGGGTATCCTCAGTGTTGACGAGATCCTTGATCTTGTCGAGGGATATCAGATCGAAAGGGTGTTCCCTATGGATGCCAGAACAGAGGAGACTGCACGTAAGGAGGGCCTTCATCTCTGGTATGTAGTCCGTTTCAGTGACAAGTATTCTGTTGAAGAGGTTGCAGAAAATCTCTCGAAGTTGGGAGAAGTAAGCAAGGTCGAGTATAACCGTACTCTCAAGAGGGCTTCTGAAGAAAAGCCTGTGCCGCTTACTCCTGAGAAGCTCAGGCAGCTTTCTGCAAGAGAAGGTGCCGCTTTCAATGACCCTCTTCTTTCCGAGCAGTGGCATCTTGTCAATCATGGCGACCTTCGCCCGACAAAGTTCGTGAAGGATGCTGATGTACAGGTGGCGGAAGCTTGGAAGAAGACCACAGGTGATCCTTCCATAATTGTAGCTGTCCTTGATGAAGGAGTAGATGTCTCGCATCCGGATCTCAAGACAAGCATGTGGGTGAATGAAGGTGAGGTTTATGGCTCAAGGGAAGATAATGACGGAAACGGATACGCTGGAGACCTGCACGGATACAACTTCGTGATGTCAAGCGGTCAGATTGCTGTCGACAGCAAGTACGATACAGGACATGGAAGCCATGTGGCCGGTGTCATTGCTGCTGTAAATAACAATGGTCTTGGAATAAGTTCGATTGCAGGAGGTACTCCTGACAAGCCGGGTGTCAAGATCATGTCATGCCAGATCTTCTCTGGAGCATATGCAGGTACCGTTCTTGAAGAAGTCCGCGCAATCAAATATGCAGCTGACAACGGTGCTGTGATACTCCAGTGCAGCTGGGGCTATATCTCAGGAGCGGCAAATCCATATGAGTGGACTCCTCAGTTCTCTACAGATGAGGAATGGGAAATGTACAATGTACTTGAAAAGAAGGCACTTGATTATTTCATCCACAATGCTGGCTCTCCTGACGGAGTGATTGACGGTGGTCTTGCAATCTTTGCAGGCGGAAACGAGGCAGCTCCTGCTGCCAGCTATCCTGGAGCATATCCTGATTTCATCGCAGTCGCTGCGACAGCTGCCGACTTTACTCCTGCAGTATACAGCAACTATGGTCCGGGAACTACCATCAGCGCACCTGGTGGAGACCAGGACTATTATTATGAGTATGCTGATGCTGACCATTGGGTAGGTGAGGTCGGATGCGTCCTGTCAACTGTTCCTTTCAATGTAAGTGAGACAGGTTACGCCTATATGGAAGGAACTTCAATGGCTTGTCCTCATGTATCTGGTGTGGCTGCTCTCGGACTTTCATATGCTGCCCAGCTCAGGAGACATTTTACAGCAGAAGAATTCAAGAATCTCCTGTATGAGACAGTGACTCCTATCGATTCATATATGACAGGAATCAAGAAGTATAAGAGATATGTTGCAGACCTTGTGGACTCATCTCCGATGATGTCATTGGATATGAATTCCTTCAAGGGAGGAATGGGATATGGTCAGGTCAATGCTGACAGACTGCTCATGGCTATTGAGGGCAGCGGTGTAGAGATGGTATTCCCTAATCTCTATGTTTCTGTCGGCGGACAGACTACAGTACTTCCTTCAATGTATATGGATGGAACAGAGTTTACTGTGAATGTGACCGACCCTACTGTGGCAACAGCCGAGATCAAGGACGGAAAGATGATCGTAAGCGGTCTCAAGGCAGGTCAGACCCAGGCATCCGTAACCGGTGCAAGGACTGACAGCTTTGTCATTACGGTCCGCGAGTCTGCAAACGGAAACGGCTGGCTGTAACGATGGGCATCTCCAGGTTCATATGCATCTTCATTTGTGCTGCGCTGCCTTTGTCAGCGTCTGCACAAATGAAGATGGTATCCAAGGACAAGCTGGAATCTGTCTCAAATCCCGCACTTTCAGCGGATTCAGCTGCTTTCAGTTTTGATACCAGGCATATAAAGGCTGAACCTATGAACGAAGATGATGTCCCCGTTGTCTTCAGATATCGTTTCAGGAATGTTTCAGACAAGCCTCTGAAGATCGGCAGGATAATTTCGACCTGTTCCTGTGCTTCGGCATCCTGCCCGGTATCTTCTGTAGCTCCCGGAGAGTCTTCCGAGATACTTGTGAGATACAATCCCAAGGGACATCCCGGACGTTTTGAACGCAGGATATTTGTCTACACGGACAATGATCGCGATCCCGCTGCTGTGCTGAAGCTTTCCGTTGAGGTCTCTACTGGACAGGACCTTTCCGCAGACTGGCCTATTCAGAAAGGCGGAATAAGGTTGAGGCGGGGCTCGGTTGAGTTTATCGAAGGAGTAAGGGCAGTGGAAAAGATAAGGTTCATAAACCTTACCGGAAAGGATCTCAAGCTTCAGTGCGATGAGTCATTCCTGCCTCCATGTCTTTCCTTCAGGTCAGAACCGGAGATGGTCAAGGATGGCCAGACAGGGGAAATGGTGATATCATATGACCCGACAAGACAGAGCAGAAGCTCGATGAAGATAATGCTGAAAGGTCTGGGACTACCTCCCAGCCAGTCGGCCATAGAAGTTAAAATGAATAAATAAAAGATATATGAATAGAATCAAAAGATTTCTGTCTGTCTCATTTGCAGCTCTTGCAGCAATGACAGTCATATCTTGTGAAACAGACGAAGATAGGGTACCTGAAGAGGTACAGCTTGAAGTGAATGCCAACAATATTTCAGGCAAGTGGCAGCTGGTCGAGTGGAACGGTGCCGGCTTGACAGATGGTACATATGTGTATCTTGATATCGTTCGTAACGACAAGACATATACCATGTACCAGAACCTTGACAGCTTCACTGATGTGCCGCATGTGGTTACAGGCTCATATTATATTGAGACCGATCCTGAACTTGGTGCAATCATCCGTGGTAACTACGACCATGACAGCGGAGACTGGGCTCATCGTTATCTTGTGAAGAGCCTTACTGATGTCAGGATGGTATGGGTGGCTAAGGATGACGAAACCTTCATCCAGATATTTGACAGGGTTGATGCAATCCCTGTAGCACCATCGGAGAACTAGTCTTCGATAGGTTCAAGGAGAGGGGACTGGTCGGTGAAGTGGCTGAGTACGGTGTCCGTATAGGTCTTTGTAATCGATATAGGCGGGATTTCTTCATTGGCTAAATCCAGCACATATCCCTCACTTTCCTTTCTCAACATGCTTACCTTACTGAGGTTCACTATATATTTCCTATGGCAGCGGACAAGTGAGCTGCCTTTGAAACTTTCTTCAACAGTCTTGAGGCGACATCTTAGCATATATTGCTTGAGGTCGCCTTTGTTGTCTGTATACCAGACCTTTATGTAGTTGTCGTCGGATTCGATGTAATATAGATTGTCCGGATTCAGAGATAGTTTCAGGGTTCCGCTGTTGTCGAAAAGCGTGATCTTCTGCATCTGTGACTCGCTTTTCGACGGTTCATCAGTTACCACATTCTCATAATTCATGAGCCTGATAGTATTGTTCTTGTCTATTATTGCGAAATACATTCCTGAAATCAGGTATGGGAGTCCCAGAGCAATGGCGGTGTTACGCGTTGCCCTGGCAAACAAGATCCACTCATTTCCTTTGTATTCTGTGAAGATATATGTGGTGAACCATGTGTAGAAGCCGCTTATCGCCATTATTTCAAGTATACACCATACGATATAGTATGTGTATGTCATCTCAAATATATCCTTGGATTTGTACATCAGCATTCGGCTGCATATCAGTATGAGTATTGAGATACCTATGAAGGCAATGGTATGCAGGAATAGTACGGAGTATCCGAGCTCGAACCATGCAGTGTCTGAAAATGGGATATATATATTGAGGAATACCACTGCAAAAAGTACTGAAAAGGTTACTGTACCTATCAGCTGATACTTTCCCAGAAGGTATTTCGGGAGTTTTTTGTCAAGAATCATATGAAGTTTTGGGTTTTAGCACGACAAATGTATGCAAAATCAGTCCAAATAACAATAGTTAAAATAGTAAAAGGTTTTACTTTTATTGATAAATATTTATATATTTGCGGCTTGAGATTGGATACTTAACCCATATTTTGTATGATAAGAAGAGTAGTTGTGACCGGTACGGGTGTCATAAGCCCAGTTGGAAATGATGTAGAGACATTTTGGAATAACCTTCTGAAGGGATATTGTGGTATAGATTTCATCAAGTCGATCCCGACAGAAGATCTTCCCGTCAAGATAGCAGGAGAAGTGAAGGATTTCAATCCAGCAGATTATGAAATAGAAACTCCGTTTGCAAGGAAGCAGGATAGATTTACGATTTTTGCAGTTGCCGCAGCATGGCAGGCTGTGAAGGAATCAGGACTTGATGCATCAGAGTGTGGCAATATTGATCCTTTCCGTTACGGCGTATATGTCGGTTCGGGAATAGGAGGCCTTATTACTCAGACTCGTGAGACCGAGAAAATCCTAGCAGAAGGTGCGAAGTGGGTGTCTCCGCTTCTGATACCTACCATGATATCGAATATAGCAGCCGGAAACATAGCGATCCGAAACAATGCATGCGGTCCTTGTCTTCCTGTCGTTACAGCCTGTGCTACATCGACCCATGCAATAGGTGAGGCATACCGTGCAATAAAGCACGGTTATGCCGATGCTGTGATTGCGGGTGGAACGGAAGCGACCATCACGCCTCTGGCCATCGCGGGATTTGCAAACGCCAAGGCCTTGTCCCGTTCAGAAGACCCGAAGCGTGCATCCCTGCCTTTCAATAGGAACCGCGGCGGTTTTGTTATGGCTGAGGGTGCGGCTATGCTCGTCCTGGAGGAATATGAACATGCTGTAGCCAGAGGTGCCCATATAATTGCCGAGGTCTGCGGATATGGAAATACCTGTGATGCATATCATGTTACTGCTCCGCGTCCGGAGGGAGTTACTCAGGCTGCTGCCATCCGTCAGGCTCTGGATGAAGCCGGATATGCTTCGGATGATGTTCTGTATATCAATGCCCATGGAACGGGTACGGCTCTGAATGATCCTTCAGAGACTGCTGCATTAAAGATAGCATTGGGGGATGATGCCTATAAGGCCCATATAAGCTCGACAAAGGCATGTACAGGACATATGCTGGGGGCGGCAGGTGCAGTTGAAGCTGTTGCCACCGTGCTGGCCTTGAAGAACGGAATTGTGCCTCCGACTGCAAATCTGGATGAGATCGAGCCGGAATGTGACCTGGATTATACTCCGAATGTACCGATTGAGGCTCCTCTGACAATGGCAATTTCAGATTCCCTCGGTTTCGGAGGTCATAACGGTTGCCTTGCCTTCAGGAAATACAACGGCTAGTTATTTTCTTTTGCGGATTCTTCGGGTACTTTTGACCGCCTGGACGGTCATCTCATCTACCAGCGATCTTTTTGCAGCCATGAAGTCAAGTACACCGGCCGCAAGAGGGAAGAGTGCTGTGACGGAGAATGACATGTCAGCCATATTCCTGAGGATATCAAATCCTATCCACAACTGGAATCCGAATGCAAGGAGGCCGGCAATCATGCTGACCCTAGCCTGTAGGAAGAAGGTCTTGAAACTTGCTGTCGCTGCAATATGAGCTGTGATGAGCATTATGAGGAGTACAAGGTATGGCATTTTCTCTCTATAAGCGATGGTGACTTCCGCTCCGTCAGGACCTACGATTGTCGCGAAGATGCAGAAGAACATTGAAAATATCAATGCTGTAGAAATGCCGAGATATAGGGTCTGAATTCTTTGCCACATGGTGAGATGATTTAACGTCTATGGCACAAAAGTAGGAATTTTCATAGGAAAAAACTAAATTTGACCAATGTTATTCATGTATGACGTAGAATAACGGTAGGTATATATGATTATGAGCGAAGCGAAAGTAAGTCCCTTTCCCGAGGAAAGGGATTTAGGGATAGGGTAACGTGGATGTTTTCATATTCATGTATGACGTAGAATAACGGTAGGTATATGACCAAATATGAAATAATGTAATAAGACCAAAGAATATGAAAATTGCAGAATCAGAACTTATTATAAACGGTGACGGATCGGTGTTCCACCTTCACCTCCGTCCCGAGGAACTTGCGGACAATGTGATTCTTGTCGGAGATCCCGGCCGCGTGGATATGATTGCAGAATATTTCGATGAAAAGGAATTCAGACATGCTTCCCGCGAGTTCGTATCTGTGACAGGAAAATACAAGGGAGTGCGCATGACGGCTCTTTCTACTGGTATCGGAACAGACAATATCGATATCGTGATGAACGAGCTTGATGCTCTCGCAAACATAGATTTCGAAACACGTGAGGTAAAGCCTGAACATCGTACCCTGAATATTCTCCGTATCGGTACCTCAGGTGCGATTCAGCCGGAGATTCCTCTGGGAGGCTTTGTGTTCTCGCATGTTTCCGTAGGTTGTGACGGCCTTCTTAACTGGTATGCCGGCAGGGAGAAGATCGCGATGACTGATATAGAGGAAGCATTCAAGAACCATACAGGATGGAACTGCCATCTTCCTGACCCGTATTTTGTCAGGGCCGGCGAAAAGATGAGCGAAAGGTTCCGTGACTGCACATATCCGGGTATGACGATTGCCGCATCTGGTTTCTACGGTCCTCAGGGACGCGTGCTCCGTATGCCTTTGTCAATGCCGGACATGATAGAAAAGTTCGAGAGTTTCCGTTTCGGAGACCTTAAGGTGACCAATTTTGAGATGGAGGGCTCGGCTATCGCAGGTATTGCAGCCCACCTCGGCCACAATGCCGGTACTGTCTGCTGCATCATCGCACATCGCCACCACAAGGCATCGAATCCTGACTACAAACCTCAGGTCCGCGCCCTTATCGAGCTTTGTCTTGACAAGCTCGCTCAAGAATGGTAAGATCAGTTATATAGTTCCTTGCGGGACTGAGGTCCTGCACCTTTCCATACATCGGGGTCTGTAATCCAGGCCTCGATGATTCTTTTATTACCCTGCATCACATTCTTCTCAAGGAAGTCCAGCTGCAGGTCGAGTGTCGAGTACATCGATCCGGCTATCTCATGTCCATAATCGATAAAATGGTACATGTTGTAGTTGTAGCCAAACTTCTTGAATCTCTCAACCAGCTTTCCTCCGCCGAAGAATCCGAGGTTAAATACTGCAATCTGCTTGTATGGGACAAGCTTGTCTGCTGTACCATGGAGCATCATCGTAGGACATGGAGTTGTCTTATACTTTACCTTGCCCTTGCGTGAAAGTATTGCTCCTGAGAATGACATGACTCCTGCGTAATTGAATCCTTGCGGTAGTACCGATGCCCATGAAGTTCGGTTGGCAATCTCATACTCTGCCTGCATTACACTGATTGCACCGGCCGATGAACCGCTTATCACGATGTTTGAAGGGTCAATCCTAAGCTGATCTGCATTCTCTATTATGAAGTTGGTTGCGCTGAAAAGGTCCTCGACTGCCATATGGATGGCCTTGTCCAGTACGTTTACCTGGGCAACACCAACCTTTTTCGATCCCTTGAGACCGAGACGGTAGTCGATTGAGATCACCCTGTATCCGTTCTCTGTCAGCATCTTGAACCATGAATTGTAACTCTCGTCATCCCTTGTTCCTTGGATGAACCCTCCTCCGAACATGAAAAGTACGGTCGGTTTCTGCCTGTCCATGAATGTCGTCCTGCTGCCTTTTGCCGGTTCGTATACATCCATGAAAAGGTCACACGTGTCCCTGCGTTCATACATATAGGTGCCGTCAGGGGAAAGAAGCCCGTCCTGTGCCTTACCGGCATGAATGCCTGCAAATATGAATGTCAGAATTATGATTATACGTTTCATGCTTAGTTTTCTGTTATAAGTTTTTCATTGGGAATAAGTCTCTGGATTGCCTTGATGTGTCTGAAGAACCTGAAAGCGATCACTCTGACCACAGTATAGCAAGGGATTGCGACAATCATTGCCATCGGACCTCCTATATGGCCGACTACCAGAAGAACTATGAATATTTCAAGAGGGGTCGATTTTATGCTTGTAGAATATATCAGAGGCTGATATACGAAGTTGTCGATCAGCTGAGTGAAGTAAAGTATAGCAATGAGGATTGCTGCGAATACCCAGAAATTTACGTCCAGGCCTATAGGAACCATGCTGGTATATTTCAGTATTATTCCAAGAGTGGTTCCGAGCACTATGCCGAGAAGAGGACCTACATATGGTATTACGTTGAGGATTCCTGTCATGACGGCTATTCCGATGGCTGCATTGAAGCCGAGTCTTGCGACAAGAAGAAGACCGAGGAAGTTGATGAGTGCAACTCCTGCGATTTCGATCACGATACCGATGAAATATCTTGAAAGCAGGTGACCGATGTCGGTAATCGCCTTTTCTGTGTTGGCTTCGTGTCTGTCCGGCACCAATGCGCAGACTATCTTGGTGAACAGCCCGTCATCCTTGATGAAGAAGAATCCGATGAACACTACCGAGAACAGACCGACAGCAAGACTGGTCAGGAAGTTGGCGGCAGAGCCGAGTACTGATGAGAACATCGATACATTGAAGAAATCCTGGAACTGCTTCAGGATGAATACTTCAAGCCTGAAATCATTGCCCAACTGAGGGAAGTTGTTCCTGAGGAAACTGTTCAGTTCCGTAAGAGGGACTGCTATTCCTCTGGCTGCACTTTCTATGTTGACTACAGAGATGTCTTTGATAATCCCGCTCAGGATAGGAATCACTGATATTACGATGGATGTAATTACTGTAAGTACAGTGATGATTGAGAATGCCGCAAGAAGCCAGTCGGGAGCTTTCCTGCCCTTGATGGTGATCTTCTGGAGAATGCCCATGAGCGGTTTGGCTATAAGAGATACCACCACTGCAATCAGTATATAGGCAAGTATGCTCCTGAAATACCAGCATATACCGGCTGCGATGGCGATGCCGCCTGCCGCCAATATGTATTTGGCCAGTCTTTCCGAATATCTTCTGTCCTGTTCCATATGTTCTTGATTAATTGTCCGATAATATTGCTGAGGCTATCTCAGAAGGGTGGTCTGCAAGCATCCATGGTGAATATGATGCAAGTTCCTCTCTTGTTCTGAATCCCCATGTTACTCCGATGGTCCTGACTCCGGCATTGATTCCAGTCTGCATGTCCACGTCAGAATCCCCGCAATATACGACCTCTTCCTTTGTGATACCGCTCATTCTGCTCATCGCTTCAATGACGATCTGCGGGTCAGGTTTGATCGGCTGTCCATCCCTCTGTCCCAGGATGCTGACAAAATCATACTTGCCGAATATTTCACCGATAAGAAATTCTGTACCTTCCTGATATTTGTTTGAAGCTACAGCAAATGATATTCCCTTTGCTTTGAGAGCATCCAGCATGTCAATGATTCCTTCGTACGGGCGGGTCTTGTCACAGATATGTTCATGGTAATAAGGCTTGAAGCGGTCAAGTACCTTTCTTCCGTTTTCTTCTGTGCGTTCTTCTTCCGGAAGCGCTGTCAGGCATAAATTGAATATACCCCTGCCGACCAGCTGGTTATAGTCTCCAAGCGGCCTGGTCGGATAACCGCATTCCTGCAGGGCGTGGTTGCATGCGCCTGCAATGTCTTCCATTGTATCTATGAGAGTACCGTCAAGGTCAAAAATTACAAGTTTTGTCATTTTCTTTGTATTTGTGCCGTGGTTAGGCACATTAGGGTTATACTTTTGCATCAACAAACAATTAAAGACAGAATCATATGAATACCGACAACACTTTCGCTTACATCAGTTCAATGATAGCATCTGAAGATTCATACAGAACCTTACTCGACATGATCAATGAAATGGACCTCGAGCTTACCGGAGTCAGCCTTGTCTAAGCTGACGCGAAGCTTGCCCTCCTTCTTTTTGCCTGAGAACATCCTTTCTGTGATGATGCGCTCCGAAACTGGATCTTCGATAAGCTTCTGAATTGCTCTCTTGAGCGGTCTGGCTCCATAATTAGGATCATAACCTTCCTCAGCTACAAGTCTTTTGGCAGAGGCTGTCACTGTCAGCTCGAAACCGGCTTCCTTTACTCTGGCCTTGAGACCCTTAAGCTCGATGTCGATGATCTTTTCGATATCCTCCCTGTCAAGATGGCTGAAGAATACCTGCTCGTCCACCCTGTTGATGAACTCAGGTGGGAAAGCCTTCCTTACGGCCTTCTCGACGACAGTCTTTCTGTTGCCCTCTACGTTGCGGCTCGATGTGCTGAATCCGACTCCGCTTCCATATTCTTCAAGCTCACGGCTTCCTACGTTTGATGTCATTATGACAATGGTGTTCCTGAAGCTTACCGTCCTGCCTGTGCTGTCTGTGAGTCTTCCTTCGTCCATGATCTGGAGCAGAAGGTTGAATACGTCCGGATGGGCCTTTTCGATCTCGTCGAGAAGCACGACGCAATAAGGCTTGCGTCTGACTCTCTCGCTGAGCTGTCCTCCTTCCTCAAATCCCACATATCCCGGAGGGGCTCCGATGAGTCTCGAAACGTTGAACTTCTCCATATATTCACTCATGTCCAGACGAATCATATTGTCCTCTGAATCAAAGAGATATTCCGCCAGTGACTTCGCCAGCTGAGTCTTTCCCACACCAGTCGGACCGAAGAAAAGGAAGGTGCCGATAGGCTTGCCCGGGTCCTTGATTCCTGCCCTGTTTCTCTGAATTGCGCGTACCACCTTGTCAATGGCCTCGTCCTGACCGATTATCCTCTTCTTAAGCACGTCGCGCATTTTCAGCAGCCTGCTGCTTTCGTTTTCCGCCACCCTTCCCGACGGGATGCCAGTCATGTTGGAAATGACGTCAGCTACATCCTCAGCAGTGACTTTACCTGTCTTCTTGGGATTTCTCAGACGCACCTTGGATCCGGCCTCGTCCATGGCATCTATCGCCTTGTCCGGGAGACAACGGTCAGTGATATATCTTTCCGACATCCTGACACAGGCCTCTATGGCCTCGTCCGTATAGGTGACGTTATGGTGTTTTTCGTAATTGGTCTTGAGACGCGACAGGATGGAGATCGAATGGTCTATGTCTGTGCGTTCAACCACGATCTTCTGGAACCTTCTGTCGAGGGCTCCGTCCTTTTCCACACTCTTCTTGAACTCGTCCATGGTAGTGGCTCCGATACATTGGATCTCGCCACGTGCCAATGCCGGTTTAAGCATGTTTGCGGCGTCCAGACTTCCCGACGCACCACCAGCTCCGACGATAGTGTGGAATTCGTCGATGAAAAGGATGACATCCGGGCTGGATGCCGCTTCATTGATGATGTTCTTGAGCCTTTTCTCGAAATCTCCACGGTACTTGGTTCCTGCGACTATCGAACCAAGATCCAGCGAAATCAGCCTTTTGTCCGCAAGGACAGGAGGTATGTCACCGTTGATAATCTTTATAGCAATACCCTCTACGATAGCGGATTTGCCCACTCCGGGATCTCCGACCAGCATCGGATTGTTCTTGCGTCTTCTTCCCAGTATCTGTATTACTCTCTGGATCTCGTCCTCTCTACCTACGAGCGGATCCAGCTTGCCCTCCCTGGCTGCCTGTGTTATGTCATAGCCGAATTCTTCAAGCGGAGAAGGCTTGGCCTCTTCTGTTTCCGATACCTGACGTATCCTTATCTGAGGTGCGCTTTCTTCTTCCTCTGTCTCGTTGGTCTCCTCTTCTTCCGCACCTCTGTCCAGCATCGAGTTCCTGTCCATGTATCTGAATATCATACCGTAGTCTATACCCATGTCGTTCAGATATGAGCATCCGTATGATCCGTTGGCCCTCATCAGAGCCAGAAGCAGATGAGGTGAGGCTGCCTGGCGGCTTCGCAGTTTCGTAGCTTCCAGTATGGTGAAGCTCAATACGTTCTGGGTGCCTCTTGAGAAGCTTACCTTGTCGATGTCTGAGTAGGGGATATGCTCGTTCGTGAATATCCTTCCGTCGATGAACTGCTTGAGTTCCTCCACATCGGCTCCGGTACCGATAAGTGCGTCTGTGGCTGAGTTTTCCCTATGGCGCAGTATGCCGAGGAAAAGGTGGTCCGGAGCTATTCCATAGCTTCCGGTCCTCATCGCTTCTTCCCTCGAGTAGTTTATTATCGAATTCAGTTCGTCTGATATGCTGATTTCCATGTATAAATTTTTCTTGATTGTAC
>JAEIGA010008801.1_pt1 | contig 15273 bp, 13 predicted proteins | sample 9270691 | NCBI WGS metagenome assembly JAEIGA01 (sample SAMN17057246, study PRJNA624740) | gut metagenome | biome: biome; isolation source: fecal sample | host: Bos grunniens | place: China: Xizang | collected 2019
CAGCCACTTTTAATCCACTTGGATGAGCTTTTAGTAAATCTGTTGCAAGTACAATATTATTTTTATATTGATTCAATAGTTTATCTGACTCCATTTTTTGATTTAGATAGTTATTACGCTCCTTACTATCTAGGTTCATATCTTGAATTAGTGCATTTAATTGGTCGTTTCTTTGTTGTTCTTCTTCTAGTGTTCTACGACTATTGATAGTAAATGTTTCTGTATTTAAGACAGCATAATATATTTCTATATTATCGTTAAAGTTTTTTAATAACTCTTTATAAAATGATATTGGGTTATGTGTTTTTTTACTAACAAATTTATATAATGTACTGATATCGTTTTCAGCATCTCTATATACTTGAATTCCGTTAGTTGTGGCTCTTCTTACTTTGTTTCTTGTTCTTTTATCAAATTTAGCAAAAATTTCTCGATCATCTCTATTTAATAGTACAAGTGCCTCCCAACGTGGTTTTTCAGTTTCAAAGAATAATGTTTTTCCTTTATATGAGAAGCCAGCATTTGTTAAGTTGTTTATAATTGTGTTTGCTTGATTGTTGAAGTTTATTGTATTTCCTGCTGAGTCGCGAATTGTTTCTGGGATATATGGGTCCATTCTTAGTAGCATGAAACCTTGTTTACTTAATAGTTGCTTTAATTTTTTTACCATTTCTTCAACTTGATCAGCATCTTCATAGTTAAATAGTATTCCTCTAGGAGCATAGGCAATTTTATTACTCATAAAAATTTCTTTATAGATAATAAGTGTTGCGCCAATTAGTTTGTTTTGATCGCTTACTATACCTAAATAATGAATGTTATAACCGAATTTAACCATTACACTTCCATATGCAGAACTTTGATAATAGTTTCTGTAACGATGGTTTTGTGCAAATTTATCAAATTGTTCAGGGGATAAAGTTACAATTTTCATTGTTTTTGCTCCTTTCTATCTATATTGATAATTATATCATTTGTATTATTTTGTTTCAATATAGAAACTTAATTTATAGTGGTTAAAATGTATAGTTCATAGTATAATGATATTGGTGATTATAATGTTTGAAAATAATAAGATTTTTATATTAGGATTGGCAAGAAGTGGTTATCAAGCTGCGAAATTGTTAAGCAAAAGAGGTAACCAAGTTGTGCTTAATGATGGTAAGTCAGAGGATAAACTTGATCAAGAACAAATTAAAGAATTACGTGATGCTGGGGTTGAGCTTATTTTTGGTTCTCATCCTGATGATATTTTGGATGAATCTTTTGATTATTTAATTAAAAATCCAGGTGTTCCTATTGACCATAAGTATGTTTTGAAGGCTAGAGAATTAGGGATTGAGGTAATGAATGAAGTTGAAATGACTTATAGACTTTTACCAGATGATGTTAAAATTATTGCAATTACAGGAACTAATGGTAAAACTACAACTACTACATTAACATATGAAATAATGAAAAAAGCATATGGTGATAAAGTGTTTTTAGCTGGAAATATTGGTTATCCATTTAGTAGTATTTTAGAAGATGTTAAGAGCGGAGATATTATTGTAATGGAAGTTTCATGTCAGCAATTAGAAAATATGACAAAGTTTAATCCTAGTGTTGCTTTAATGACTAATCTTAGTCCTGCGCATATAGACTTTTTAAAGAGTTATGAAAACTATAAGCGCGTTAAGGCTAAATTATTTCAAAATCATACAAGTGAAAATGTAGCGATATTAAATATTGAGAATGAGGATGTAATTGAAGAAACAAAAAATATTAAATCTACTATTAAGTATTTTTCTAGTAAAAATGAGATTAGTGGTTGTTATTTAAAAGATAATAATATTTATTATTATGGAGATAAAGTCATGTCTCGTGATGATATATTTATTGCTGGTATGCATAATGTTGAAAACTGCATGGGGGCAATAATGCTAGTAAAAGAATTTGGTGTTTCTAATGAGATAATAAAAGATGTAATTAGTAATTTTAGAGGCGTAGAACATAGATTAGAGTATGTTGATACTATTGAGGGCAGAAGATTTTATAATGATACTGAAGCAACTAATATTAAGTGTACTCAAATCGCATTATCTTCTTTTGACAAGCCAATAATTATTATTTTAGGTGGATTGGAAAGAGGACAAGACTTTAATGAGTTAACACCTTATATGAGTAATGTAAAAGGTATTATTGGAATTGGGCAATGTAGAGAAAGAGTTTTAGAATTTGGTAATTCTTTAAATATTCCTACGTATATTTTTGAACATTTAGTAGATGGATTTGATAAGTGTTATGATATATCTGATGATGGAGATGTAATTTTATTAAGTCCTGCTTCAGCTTCATGGGATCAATATAAAGAATGTGAAGTTCGCGGAGCTGAATTTAAAAAGAAAGTTGAGGAACTTAAAAATGGAAGTAATTAAAGATAGGGTATATAAACATTTTAAGGGTGATTCTTATCTTGTTGTTGATATAGCTGAACATAGTGAGACTGGTGAAAAATTAGTTATATATCGAGCTTTATATGGCGATGGTAAGTTATATGCTAGACCTTATGAAATGTTTTGTTCGAAGGTTGATAAAGATAAATATCCAGATATAGAACAAGAATATAGATTTCAACTTCAAAATATTGATACACTTAATAAGTAATTTTGACAAACTATTATTTTTGTGATATAATATGTACACATTTTGCAGTTAATATGTATTAATTGACAAATATTTATTTAAATAGTAAAATCGATTTATTAATAAATCCAATAGAGAAGACCATAGTTGTATAAGCTCTTATCTAAAGTGAGTTAAGGCTAGTGAAAACTTAACGATAATCTCATACAATTCCTACCTTTTCTGGTGAAACATAAGTTTCCGGTGTAGTCTACATCGTTAAAAATAAGAGTTAAATTAAGGATGGTACCGTGCGATATGCACTCCTTTTAGGTATCATTCTTTTTATTTTATAGGAGGTGGTTCAGATGAGAACTGATTTAAAATTTATAGAGCAGATATTGTCTGTTCTACCCAGTGTGAATGCTTTTCTTGGAGTTTGTCTCCCGGAATGTTTAAATGTTTAGTATATAAAAAATAGGAGGAGAAAGTTATGAAATTAAAAAATAGTTATTTTTTTACAAAAAGAGAAGATTCAAAAGATGAAGAAAGTGTTAGTGCAAATTTATTAGTTAGATCAGGAATGATTAAAAAAGCGGGTAGTGGAATTTATTATTTCTTACCAATGGGTTATAGAGTTACAAAAAAAATTGAGAAGATTGTTAGAGAAGAAATGAATGGCATTGATTGTCAAGAATTAGTAATGCCTCAATTATTACCAGAAGAAGTATATATTGCTAGTGGTAGACGTGAAAACTTTGGTAATGGTATGTTTTCATTAAAAGATAGATTTAATAGAAGTTATGTTCTTGGGCCTACACATGAAGAAATGTTTGTAGAGGCTGCTAAAGAAGTTATTAAATCTCATAAAGATATGCCAATTAGCTTATATCAAATGGCTAATAAGTATCGTGATGAGCCAAGAAGTAGATATGGTTTAATTCGTACACGTGAGTTTGTTATGAAAGATGCTTATACATTTGATAAGGATGAAGAAGGACTTGCTGTTGCATATGACAAAATGTATGAAGCTTATAAAAGAATTTTTGATAGAGTAGGATTAGATTATAAAATTGTTACTGCAAGTTGTGGTGTAATGGGCGGTACTTTATCTGAGGAATTCCAAGCTGTTTGTGATATTGGAGAAGATGTATTAGTTTTATGTGATAAGTGTGGTCTTGCTACAAATATTGAAGTATGCGAATGCGTTGATAATATGGAAGCATCAACTGATGATTATAAAGAGAAGGAATTACTATATACTCCAAATGTTGGAACTATTAAGGATTTAGAGGATAATTTTAATATTAAAGCAGTTGATACAGTTAAGACTTTAATTTATAAAGCAGATGGTAAGTTTGTTGCTTTAATGATTAGAGGAGACCATGAGGTAAACGAAGAAAAAGTTCAAAAGTTACTTGGTGCTAAAGAATTTGAAATGGCTTCTATTGAAGAAGATGAAGAAATTACTGGAGCAAAGGTAGGTTTTGCAGGACCAATTGGGTTAGATGTTAAGATTATTGTGGACAATGTAGTTAGCAAGATGAGAAATTTCCTTGTTGGTGCTAATAAAACGGATTATCATTACATTAATGTTAACTTAAAGGACTTTAAATATGATCAAATTGCTGATATTAGAAATGTTACTGAAAATGATGTTTGTCCAAAATGTGGTGAGAAATTAAGTTTCAAGAAAGGTATTGAGGTAGGTAATACATTTAAACTTGGTACTAAGTATTCTGAAGCAATGGATTTATATTTTGCAGATGAAGATAATAAGCTTAAACCAGTAGTTATGGGATGCTATGGAATTGGTATTGCAAGAATTCTTGCTGCGGTAGTTGAACAAAATCATGATGAATTTGGTATGATTCTTCCAAAGAATATAGCACCATATGAAGTAGCAATTGTAATTGCAAATACAAAAGATGAAGAGCAAGTAAGACTTGGTAATGAATTATATGATAAATTAAATGCAATGGGAATTGAAGTTTTATTAGATGACAGAGATGAACGTGCAGGAGTTAAATTCAAAGATATGGATTTAATTGGTATACCAGAAAGAGTTGTTGTTGGTAAGAAAGCTTCTGAAGGTATTGTTGAGTATAAAAAGCGCGGAACTGATGAGGTTTTAGAGTTGCCAATTAATGAATTAATAAATAAGTTTTAATGATTTAAGACACATTAGATTTTGGCTGATGTGTCTTTTTGTGTAAACCAAAGTGGTTTATATATATAAACTTCTTGAAATATTCACAGGATATATATATAATTGTATTGTAGGATACTAATAGAGGCGTGTTCTTAAGGAGGACAACTATGGCAGTCGGCGAGAATGGTAAAATTTATGTTGTTGAAAGCGAAATTAATAAACATATGATGAACATAATGGATACTAGTAGCAAAATCAAATCGATTTTAAGCAAAATTGATGATCAAATGGTTAATTTGAAGAATCATTATGAATGCTCTGCTGCAAATAAGTTGTATGCTCAGTATGAACAGTTTAAGGAAAATCATGCGATTATTGTTGATAATATTTTAAGCTATAATACTGACTTTATGATTCTAAAGAAAAGTTATGCTTCAACTGTTAGTGATCTAACACAAAAACTTCAAATGGGAACTGCAAAGTTAACAGATGGGTTAAAATATTATAAAGAAGAGAGGTAGAAAATTATGGATTTTCAAGATGCTAGTTATGGTGTAAGTATAATGGGTATCAACAACTACTTACAAGATTTAAATGTTGCTGTATTAGTTAATGTTTCAGGACTTATCAGAAATTGTTCTGAAATTGAAACTGCAGTAAAAGCAAACTGGGTAGGTACATCTGCTGACCAATTTATTTTAAATATAAATAAGGGAGCAAATGAAGTGTGCGACACACTAAGAGAATTACAAGAAACTTTTGAATCAGAGATTAGAGGTATTAAAGACCAAATGATGGACTTTGATGATACTCTAGTTGAAGCGGAATAGGAGGATATTATGGGAGTTATTGAAAAAAGAAGAATTCAAGTTGATAAAGTTGCTGATGTTTTAAGAGCCAGAAAAGATAAATATTCTGCTTCAGCAAAAAGAATTCAAGGATTTATGGGTTCAGTTTTTGAAATTGCTAAAAACGGAAGTACTTTTACAGGTATAACTGATGGTGCTGCTTCAGCAATTTCTGGAGCAATTGCTAAATATGTTTCAGCTATTCAAACTGAAATTGGGAAGATTAGAACTGATTTAAATCCAAGTAACGCTTTAAAAGGACAATTAGCTACAGAAGCACAAAATTATGTAGGAGCTGTTGCAGATGCTGCTTCAGCATATGTTTCAACTTTATTATCATATGGTGATCAAATGTTTAAATGGGCTGAAGCATTCAAGACTAATGAAAGTGAATTAGCTTCAACTGTTCAAGAAGAAACTAATGCGTTAAAAGAATCTGCTGAAGTATACACACCACAAAATTTCTAGTTTTTGTAAATAATGAGTACACTTTACGATTTATATAACAAGAGAACTAAATATAAGACATTAAGAGAGAACATTAATAATGCTATTAGTGTTCTTTCTCGTAATAACTCAGTTGATGATTGCATTTCATCATTAGAGGGGTTACTTGGTTCTAACTATTTAGTTAATGAAATAATATGCAAGGGTGTATATCTTCGAGAAATAAGAGAGAGCGTTGTAAAAGATCTTAATAATTTAAATGTTTGTCTTTCTTCCATTAATTCAAAGATTTATAGTTTAAATCAAGAAATAGAAGAGATGGAAGCGCAAGGTATGAGTTAGAAGGTGAATGAATGGCAGAAGTAAAAGTTAGTACATCAGATATTATTGCTTGTGGTGATAATATTTTAGATTTATGTAAACAATATGATGAACAAATTTCTAATTTATTCGAATCATTAAGTAAATTGAATGATGGAGCATGGTCTGGTTCTGCTGCAGACGCCTATGTTGCAAGATTAAAGTCTGATAAAGCTGAGTTTGTGTGTTTTGGCGATTATTTAAAGTATTATGGGAAAAATGTAAAAAAAATTGGAGAATCTTTTGATTCTATGATTAAAAAGTGGGATGATCAGTAATGGCAAGATTATGTTTAAATTATGATGCAATAAGTGTAAATGGTATTAATTATTTGGATACTTCAATTAATTATCTAAATAGTGTAATTAGCTATTTGCAACAAAATTCTGTTCCTGCTGATTTTTATCGTTATAATACTTTTATGAATACACTTGCTGACTTAAAAAAACAACGTGATAAGTTAGTTAGTTTTAAAAAATGGTTAGTTAATAGTAATACTGATTATGATAATTTGATTTCTAAATTAGAAAGTCATGCTAATACTTTGCCAATTGGAAGAATAAAAAAACGCACAACTGTTATTCGTTAGTAAAAATAAAACAACATCGTAAGATGTTGTTTTTTTATTTTGTTTTAGCAGTGTTATCTACTGTTTTTTGATTTTCAGTAATATATTTAGCGACAAGGTTATTTCTACTGAAATGACCAGTTACATATGCTTCCTTTGCCTCTAAGACATATGATTTTGTTGCGCTGTTATAATTGTTTAAATTACAGTTGTCATATGTTTGATTATTGATACTAGCTTGTAGATTATAGTCTGCATAACTGCTTTCAATATATTCTTGTGAAAGGTTATTGCTATTTGCGATAGCGCTAAAAAATTCATTTTGAATTTGATCGTGCCATATTACAAAATCTTTTGCTGCATCAAATGCAGATGTTTTTGTATATTCTAAATGTCCAAATACATCTAGTTCCCAGTTTCTAATCAAATAGAATACTGTGTTTAAGTCAGTAACTTTTCCCTCTGCTAGTGAGTCTATTAGATTGTTATAAAATGAACGTGTTAGAAATTTTACTGCATCGGTTCGTATATCCATTCTAATTGCAAGTTTTTCGTTTTCTGTTGGTGTTTTACCTGTTTTTGCTGTATAGTTTTCCCAGAAATCAACCGGATCTGTTTGAGTTATTTCAACCGAATACAAGTAATTTAAAAATTCTCTTTGCTCTTCTGGTGTTGTTAGTTCTAAGTCTTTATAAGCTTCTTCTAATGTGTGATTAAATGCTACATCTTCAATTGTCTGTGTTTCTAGATTTAGTTCGTTAAATCTGCTTAAATTGTATGATTTTGCATATGATATTTTTTTTGCATATGTACCAGGTTTAATATTTAGGTAGTCTGACATTCCCATTTCAGCTGCGGCTTCAAGTAACCATGAGTTCCATAGCGAATCTACTGTCACTTTTGCTTCTTTATTTGGAACATTATACATTCTACATATTCCGGATTCTATTCCATTTTCGTCATTTACATCACTTGATGAATATTGAAGTAAATGCATTACTTCGTGTGTAATAACAGATTTTAGTGCTTCTTCTTGTGTGATCTTATTTCCCTTTATGTCTAGCATATCTGCATATATATTTGTCATAGTTGGATTATATATAAATGTTAGATTGTTTGTTATATAAGCATTTGATGTTGTTCCTTTTCTTTGAAACATTGTTAATTGCATTAATGTGTTTGCTACTTTATTTATTTCGACGTCATTAAATCTGCTATTTACAACTTCTGCAATTATATTACATATTTTTGTCATATCTGTGCCAGATAATTCTGTATAGAAAAAGTTTGATGCTGTTTTACCTTTGTCCCAGTATGCCTTATTATTTGCTTGGACTTGTGAGATGAGTTTTTGAGTATCTAGCTTCCCAGATTCGTTTAATAATGTTGAACTAGTTTGTTTGTTAACTTTTATTGTATTATATAGTGCTATTGCTTCGTCTAGTCCATAGTAGTCAGCATACCTAAAAGAAACCGGTTGACTTTTTATATAATTTGAAAAGTTCATATAATTGTAGTTATTTATTGTAATTGGTGTCGTAGTCATGCTTTCATCATATGTTTTGAATTCATTACTTGTTAATACATTTATATAATCACTGGAGTACTGGGGTGTATATGTTTGATCTGATTGCTCATAATTATAACTATTATTACTATTGTTATTTTGGTCGTAGTTTTGGCTATAATTGTAGTCATTATTATTGTAATTAAAGTATGGAGTATACGATGTGCAGCCAGATGCTCCTAGAGTTATAATGGCGGCTAATCCAATTGCTAATCCTGATTTTGCAATTTTATTTAACTTAAATCCCATAAAGATTCACCTTATCTTTCTCTTTTATTTTATCATATAATTTTTTGTGTAACAATTATTTATAAAGTAAATTGTGTCAAATAAAAAAACAGTTTTACAACTGTTTTTTATAATAAAATTAATGTTGTTCCATTGCGTATGTCTGTGTTGTATAGCAATGTATTAATCTCATATTTTTGACTTGTGTCTCTATTATATAGAGAAGTATTTACATTCCCTTCATAGCATCCGTCTGATATATCAGCTATTGTTTTATTTAATAGTGAAATGATATTTCCTATTCTTTTGTTAATTGGTAGGAATATATCGTAACTTGCTTCTATTGATGGAACTATTAGTTCTACTAGGACTTTATTTTTCATCTACTTCCTCCTTATCAGTTACAACTTTCTTGAAAGGAATTATTCCGTCTGGAGATATGATAAATGCCATATCTTTAAAGTCAAGTTGTCTAATTTCTGGTTCAATTGATCCTGTTTCAATAACTGTTTGTTCTGAAATTCCTTCTCCAATCCAGATTCCACTATTCTTGTCGATAATTTCATCATACCATGTTTCTAGTTGTAGTTTTTGTAGACCGGTTTTGTTATCAATTAATAGCAACATTGTTGATTCGCTATCTTTTAGTGCTCTCATTAATTGTTCAAATTGAGGGCGTGTACTTTCGCTTAATTTTTCGACTAATCTTGCTAAACCGTTAATAGCATAAACACGTTTGATTTCGCTTTCTGTTTGTATTTCTTGTAGTAATGCAGGAATTATTGCATCGAAGTTTTCTGTAAAGCATTCTACTGGTATTTTTGATACATCGTACGATTTAACTGGATCTAATACTCTGACTTTAGTTTGAGGTATTCTTTTCAAAATGTTATATAATGAGAAGAAGAAGTTTTCGTTTTTAGCCATTGCATTAGCACAGAATACTGTAATTTTATTTTCAAGTAAATTAATTTGTTCATTTAATTTAGTATCGTAGTTAACTCCGATTGGTACTTTTGTTAAGTCTTTTATATCTTGAGATAAGTGGTCTACTGATACTACATCAGGTAATACAGGTACACGTTTTGCATGTGTTGTGTAGTTGTTTTGTAATACAGCTACACCTTCACGTACTGTTTGTACAATTTTGTTCTGTTTTGTAATAAACGCAGTTTGGAATTCTAGTTTCATATCGCCGATTCCTGTGATACCACGTCCTTTTGTTTTAAATGGAACTAGTCCTTTTTCACACATTAACATGTTTCTATAATCTGTATCATTTGGCATTTGTAATACTAATTTATTTGCGAAGTATTCTGCAAGTTTTGCTCTGAAACTATTTGCAGCACCTGTTGTTATTACAAATGATACTCCATATTTTAATGAGTCACGATACATTGTTGATAGGACTTCTACAAAGTTACCCATATTTTCTGAGAATACTTCGTAGTTATTAATTACGATATTAATTAATGGAAGCTTTTCTCCACTTTGTTCAATATAGTTCATGTAACTTCCACCATAGTCTATGAATAATTCTTTACGTTTATCTAATTCTTTATCAATCATAATGAACATATTGATAATTTGGTCTGTATCTTCCAATGTACATACTTCTCCGATATGTGGGGCTTTTGTAAACATTTTTAATGTTTCAGAACCAAAGTCGATAATATACATATTTAATTCATCTGGACTATGTTCAGCAATGGCTGAGTAAATCATTGTTGCAAGTAAGTCTTCTTTACCACTATCATTCATACCATAAATTAATGTATTGTTTCTGGTGATATCAATTGTAAGTAGCCCTTGCATTTGAGCAGCTGGTTTATCATATTCTCCGATTATTGGATTAATAATATATGGTTCAGCTTGATAATTATATTTTTTCTTTAAGTTTCCTAAGAAAATTTCAGGTGGTATTTTATCTAACCATAATTTTTGTGCTACATATTGGTCTTCTGCAGAAATTGCAGTTATATGTTTTACAATGTTAGATAATTGGTCACCTTTTTCTGCTTCTTGTGTTTGTTTTACAATTTCGTTAATGCTTCTTGTAACTGTTCCTGTATCATCAATAAATTTTAATGAGTCATCTATCTTTTTAACTATCGCATCACTTGGGTAATATTTAGCTCCTGCCCATCCAGATTGACCAATATCGAAATATTCATCAAATCCTACTTGTAGGTAATATCTTCCAGTTTCTTTAATACTAGCTGCATCTGGTTTTTTTAATACTTCCATTGAGTCGCTTCTATCTGCAACTTTTAAACATATACGGAATTTTGTGTTTGACCAGATTTGGTCGTTAACAACTCCTGCTGGTTTTTGAGTTGCTAGGATTAAGTGAACTCCTAATGAACGTCCGATACGAGCAGTTGAAATAAGCTCGTTCATGAACTCTGGTTGTTGAGATTTTAATTCTGCGAACTCGTCGGCTACGATAAATAAGTGTGATATTGGTTTTTCTAATACTCCTTCACGATAGTACTTTTGATATTTATAAATGTCAATTGTACTTTCGCCGGTAACAACTTTTGCATCGTTAAACATTCTTTGACGTCTTTTTAATTCTGAGTTAATTGATACTAATGTTCTGTTCATTTCAGCTGTATCTAAGTTTGTTATTGTTCCAACAACGTGAGGTATTCTTGTTTTTGCTTCATGGTTATCGAAAGCCATTGCAAGTCCTCCACCTTTGTAGTCGATAAGTACGAATTGTACTTCATCTGGATGGAAGTTAACTGCTAATGATAATAAACATGTAACAATAAATTCTGATTTTCCCGAACCGGTAGAACCTGCGATAAGTCCATGTGGTCCATGGTATTTTTCGTGTAAGTCTAAGAAAAATTGTTCTCCGCTAGTGTGTACACCGATTGGGACTTTTAATGTATTGATAATATCATTATTTTTCCAACGATTTCTAATGTTTAACTGTTCTATTTTACCAACATTGTACATCTCTAGGAATGTTAAACTAGTTGGTAGAGCTGAAGCTTGATCTACAAATGATATTGGGATGTTTGCTAATTTGTTTGCAACGGCTCTCATATTTAATCCTGTTACTATTTCAGGGATAAATCTTTGTTGATTGTTTAGTTCTTTTTCTATTATACAGCTTTCTTTATCTAGCACTTCAATAAATGCAGTACATTCGTTTGGTAAGCTTTGAAGAGAGTCATCTATAATATTAAGTGAGAAGCCTAAATTGTCTTTACTTTTAATAATTGATTTAATTATTGGAATATCTTTTATACTTGTGTAATCATTTGTAATAATCAGATAATAAGTTTCAAAGTTTCTATATCCCATTGTTTGATTGATGGAATGTGGACTGTCTTGAGTGTCTTCATCAGCTTTTCCAGAAAATAATTTTTGTCTTTTGTTAAAAATATCTTCTAAGTATGCCGATATTTTTTTGATGTTGTTGTTGTTTGTTCCATAGAAACGCATTGATTTATCTTCTGTAATACAATGTGGTGCATATTTTGAATAACTTATATCAATATTATTTTTGTCTGTCATCATAAATATTAATTTTAGATCTAGTGAACTGTGATATGCCATTAACTGTAACATAACTCCATTAATAAAATCTTGATTATAAGTAGAATTACATATAAATGCGGAAATATTGTGGTCTGCAAAAGAGAATGTAATTGGCACATCATTTAATGTATATTCTTTTATCGACATGTCTGTTGCAAGTTTTTGTAAATTATCTTCATCAAGTGTAAATTTTTTTTCTGGTGCTTTAATTGTTAAATGTGCCGGACATTTTCCTGTTCCGACTTTAACGGCTAAGAAATCATCATCTCTGATTTCTCTGTTCCAGATGTTAGCTCTTGTTTTTCCAAATACTAGCCCATAACATTCACTGATGCTTGGATTGGTATTTTTTAATATCTGAGTTTGATTAACCATTTTTAGGTTAATTTCCTCTTCTTTTTCTTTAATATACTCTGTATATTTTGATTGTCGTTTATCTTCCATTTTTTTTGCTTTTTTTCGTTGGTATGCGGCTGTAATTCGTGGCATTAGAGCTCCACCGAATAACATACAAGCAGCCATAATTAATGCAGGGATTGCTTGTTTTAATTTTGTTTCACCGGAAACCATACCTGCAACAGTATTGTAAATATTCATTGCTGCTGAAGAAAGCATTGTAACCATAGAACCTAATGTTAATAATACTGGTGTATGTTCTTCTTCATAGCAATCAGGTGGTTGGTCGATTTTTATTTCCTCGTGAATTATACTTTGTTTTAGTCTTGGTGTATGGAAGAAATAGTCTTTATCAGAATATAGTTCTAATGCCATTTCTTCATCACTAACTGGATCAACTTTTGTTATGTCTTCTGGGTTTGCTTCTGCAAACGTTGTTAGATTGAAGTTGTTAATAAATAACTTATCTTTAGGTTGGTTTACTTGAATGAAGGTACCCATCCAAATAACTTTTAAACCATATAGAAATATAACATCTCCAACTTTTAACTTTGTTTGTTTAACTCTTTTGTCATTTAAGTATACGTAATGTGTTTCATCTTCTGTTGCTGTTATATAGAATGAACCATCTTGGGCAGGGTTAATAGATACATGATGTGGAAGTACATGATTATTTACATAGTTGATACTTGTATCGTTGGCAGCACCAATTGTGATTGCTCCATTTTGTACTAAGTATCTTGTAAAAGTATCTTCTACACTTGGAATACAATAGATACCAATGTAATCATTACGTCCTTTAATTTGTATTGGTTGATATTGATATTCTTCAAGGGTTGCGACCTCTTGAATCATATTTCCGCTAACTATATTAACACTACCATTACTTTTGATGATCCATTTTTCATCTCTTGCTTCAATACTTACTGTTCTTTTAATTTTTGAACCTACTGGTAAGTAATCGATTGCATATACTCCAGACACTTTATTTGGAAGATTAAATTTTGTAATTTTCTCTTTGTCTAAAATAAATACGCGCAAAGTAACCACTCCTATTCTTCTACTATATAGTAGTATAACATACTAATTATGAAAAGTCAGTTGAAAAATGAATATTTTTTAAAAAATTTTCAAGGGATAAAAAACTTGCATAAACCTAGCTTTTATGGTAATATATTGGTATTGTTATCGGAGGTGTGGTTAATGGAAACAGCACTTTTAATTATATCAATTTTACTAATTGTAATTGTTTTATTACAAAGTGGTAAGGCTGAAAGTGCAGCTCAAATTTTATCTGGTGGAAATTCAGATTTATTTACAAAGAGAAAAGAACGTGGTTCAGAATTATTTATTAGTAGATTAACATTTGTATTAGGACTATCATTCTTTGTTATTTGTTTTATTGCAATGTTTGTAAAGTAGGACTTTAAGTCCTTTTTTTTTTGTTTAAAATAAAGTATAATGGTTGTATAGGATGTGATACTATGCGTGAAGCAATATTAGGGGTATTGGAAAATAGCGATAGAGCACTTGATTCTTTTGAATTACAAGATGCATTAAATATTAACTCTGTTGAAGAAACTACTCAATTAATGGAAGAACTTAGAAAATTAGAAGATGAGGTAATTATTTATCATTCTAATAAGGACAAATATATGATGCTTGATAATAGTCATCTTAGAAAAGGTGTTATGAGAGCTAATAAACGTGGATTTGGTTTTGTAGAAGTTGAAGGAATGAAAGATGATATTTATGTTTCTTCAGATAATATGAATGGAGCAATTCATGAAGACATTGTTTTAGTTGAAATTACAAGTAAGATGAATGTTGAAAGATTAGAAGGTAGAGTTCTTAGAGTTATTAAAAGACAAGTAGAAAGATATATTGGTGAAATTAACTTTGATAAAAAAGGTAAGGGCCATATAACTTTAGATGATCAAAAGATTAAATTGAATATTGAAATCCCTAAAGATAAATCATTAAATGCGGTAGATGGTCATAAAGTAGTTGTTGAGTTAACTAAGAGGGTTAATAAAAACACGAAATATGAAGGTAAAGTTATTGAAGTAATTGGACATAAACATGATCCGGGAGTGGATATTTTATCAATAATTTATAAGTATAATATTAATGTTGAATTTCCAGATGATGTAAAAGAAGAAGTAAAAAATATTCCTTCTGAAGTTTCTCCTGAGGAATGTGAAGGAAGACGTGATTTACGTGATGAAGTAATCTTTACTATTGATGGTGATGATACAAGAGATATTGATGATGCAATTTCTATTGAAAAACTTCCTAATGGAAATTATAAATTAGGTGTACATATAGCTGATGTTAGTTACTATGTTAAAGAAGGTAGTCCATTAGATGTTGAAGCTCAAGAAAGAGGTACAAGTGTGTATCTTGTTGATAGAGTTATTCCGATGTTACCTCATGAGTTGTCTAATGGTATTTGTTCATTAAATCCAAATGTGGAACGTTTGGCACAAAGCTGCATTATGGAAATAGACTCTAAAGGTAAAGTAGTATCTCATGAAATATTTGAAAG
>JAEIGA010008802.1_pt1 | contig 15271 bp, 13 predicted proteins | sample 9270691 | NCBI WGS metagenome assembly JAEIGA01 (sample SAMN17057246, study PRJNA624740) | gut metagenome | biome: biome; isolation source: fecal sample | host: Bos grunniens | place: China: Xizang | collected 2019
GAGCACTACACTGATAATGTAGGGGTCAGCAGTTCAAGTCTGCTCGGGACTACCAAGCATGGGGGTATAGCTCAGTTGGCTAGAGCACCTGCTTTGCAAGCAGGGGGTCGTCGGTTCGACTCCGACTATCTCCACCAAGAGGACCTGATCAAAAGATCAGGTCTTTTTTTGTGTTCATATCCCTACCCCTGTCAGTATAAAATATTATATTTGTGAGAAATAGATATCTTTATCGCATATGCTCACAAATAGAATGTATAGAATTCTTTCAACTTTCCTTCTCGCAATCACTTTTTATGTAGCTGATGCACAGACAATTACAGATATTACACCTTCTCCGGCTGAAATTACGTTTAAGGAAGGCGAATATCATTTTCAAGATCAACCCAAGGTTAGATTCATCACTTTGCCGGAGGGCAGAATGCCTGCAGAATCCTATAGGATCAAGGTAGATAGAAAAGGAATTTCTGTCTCTTATTCAGATCCTGCCGGAGCGTTCTATGCGCAGATAACCTTGGATCAGCTTCTTCCCGATACCATGGGATCCAGCTCGCTTCCATATTGCGAGATATACGATTATCCTCGTTTTCCATATCGCGGTCTTCATTTTGATGTTTCGCGTCATTTCAGAAGTCTTGATTTCCTTAAGAAGCAGATTGATGCAATGGCAATGTTCAAGATGAACAGAATGCATATTCATCTCACAGATGCGGCAGGCTGGAGAATGCAGATTGACTCTTATCCGCGTCTGACTCAGTTCGCTGCATGGCGTCAGCAGCATACATGGAAAGACTGGTGGGCCGGTGAAAGACTTTATGCTGAAGAAGGCGCACCAGAGAGTCATGGCGGATATTATACAAAAGAGGAATTGCGTGAACTGGTTGAATATGCCCGTCAGAGACATATTGAGATAATACCTGAAATTGAAATGCCAAGTCATAGTGAAGAGGTTCTTGCTGCCTATCCTGAGCTGGGATGCAGTGGACAGGCATACAAGGACAGCGATTTCTGCGTAGGTAATGAGGAAGTATTCAGGTTTCTTGAGACTGTGCTGGAGGAGGTGATGGATGTTTTCCCATCGGAGTTCATCCATATCGGTGGTGATGAAGCCGGAAAGCAGCATTGGAAGACATGTCCGAAATGTCAGAAGAGAATGCAGGATGAGGGAATGACAAGTGTGGATGAACTTCAGAGCTATATGATATGCCGCATTGAGCGCTTCGTCAATTCAAAGGGACGTCGAATTATAGGATGGGATGAAATTCTTCAGGGTGGTCTTGCACCTGATGCTACAGTGATGTCATGGAGAGGAACCGAAGGCGGAATCAAGGCTATGGAGATGGGACACGATGTGGTGATGTCTCCTGGTAGATATTGCTATCTGGACCATGCTCAGGATGCGCCGTTCAAGGAACCGGAGTCCATAGGAGGATATCTTCCGCTTGACTCTGTTTATGTTTACGAGCCTGCCGAGCCATCAATGCCAGCAGACAGACTGCATCATCTAAAAGGGGTTCAGGCTAATCTCTGGTCGGAATATGTCGTTACAGATGAGCACGCAGAATATATGTATTGGCCTCGTGCTATTGCCATAGCTGAGACAGCATGGAGCCAGCCGCAGAGAAAGAATCTCGATGATTTCAGAAGGCGTGCTTTGATTGCTCTTGATGCACTCAGGCAGAAGGGCTACCATACCTTTGATCTTGCAAATGAGTATGGAGAAAGAAAATTAGCCCAGACTGGCCTGGAACACAAGGCAAAAGGCTGTAAGGTCATATATAACAAACCTATTCAAGAGTGGTATCCGGCAGCTGGCGAGACCACTTTCACCGACGGCGTGATAGGAGGATGGACTTATAGTGACAAACGTTGGCAAGGTTTTCTTTCAGATATAGACGTTACAATCGATCTGGAAGAAATACAGCAGATTAGCTATGTGGGTGGAACATTCATGCAGCTCATCGGTCCGGGTGTATTTATGCCGCAGAAAGTTGATATCCTTGTTTCTGAGGACGGAGAAGAATTCACAAGCGTTGCAACTGTATGGAACGATGTCTCAACTTCTGCACCTGAACTGCTTTTCCGCAGTTTTGATACAATTTGTGATGTTCGCGCCCGCTATGTCAGGTATCACGCTTACCGCAGTACTATGCGAGGATTTCTCTTCCTTGATGAAGTTGTAGTAAACTGATAATAATCAACAAGATATATGGTGTAACCCGAAAAACCAGAATAGAGTAGGGAAAAATAATTAATATTTAATGTTATGTTGACTGATGTATTTACAGTAAATGAGAACGCATGCAATTGCGCTTCTGGATGCTGTGACGTATTCGGTTACGGCTGCACTTGTGCATGCAACAACAGCTAATTATTTTTGAGCGGAGTTCTGCTCTGCGGAACTCTGCTCTTTTAAATCTCTAAACCTATGGAATTCAATATATTGACATCGCATAACATATATGCGATCCCTGTGGGAGAATACTTTGAAAAAGCATCGGATGCATGTTATCTTGTGTATTCGCCGCTATCGAATATCTTTTATCTCTCCTTGCCGGATGATGTAAAACAGCTTCAGGATGCTCTTGAGTCCGGAGCCTCTACCCCAATACTGCAGAGACTTCTCGAACAGACTGCTTTTGAGGGATTCGGCAACGAAAATGTAAGTACAGATACATTCTGTACTCTTCATCTGCTTTTGAACGAGAAGTGTAATTTCCATTGCAAGTATTGTTATTCGGCGGCAGGAAGATCTTCTGCGGAGCTGGATATGGATAAGATTAAGGCAACGCTGAATTATTTTCTTTCTTCAGAACGCGCTGCAGTGAAAGACAGGACAGTGATGTTCATGGGTGGCGGTGAGCCGGTACTTTCATGGAACCTGCTTGAAGAAGCTACAAGATATGCTGAAGAAACCGCAGCGGCACAGGATGTCAAAGTACATTTCTCTTTGACAACCAATGGTTCGATTATGACAGATAAGATGCTTGATTTTCTAAAGGAGCATAACTTTACTGTCCAGATATCATTTGAGATTCTTCCGGAGATCCAGAACTCTCAGCGAGGACCGTATGATGCTGTAGCAGAGAATCTTGTGAGACTGACTGAGCGCGGTATCAACAACTATGTCCGATCTACCGTCACAGACATGAATGTGGATCGTATTGTTGAAATGGTAGAGCATTGCCATAAGCATTTTCCTAAGGTCACAAAGATGAGTTGCCAGCAGGTTGTAGACCCTTCGTACTTCACGTCAAAGGAGATTGTCAGCGAATTCTTCGACCGTTATTATGAGTCGTATCGTGCTGCGGAAAAGAAGGCTTCAGAGTGTGGAATTACTTTACGTTCATCTTCATCACATCTTTTGAATTACTCCAAAAGAGAGAGGTTCTGTTATAATCTTCTTTGCCTGACTCCATATGGAAGCCTGACGATGTGTCCGGATGTTTCATCGCCGAAAGAGCCTGATTATAATGATTCATTGATAGGTGAGGTGGCTGAAGGAACTTTGAGTTTCAATCAGGACGCTTTCAACCGTCTGTCTCATGGAACAATACATACAATCGACAAATGCCAGGTGTGTTATGCCAGGTGGAATTGCGGCAGCGGATGTCCGAGCAGCAGACGTGTGTATAAACCGGAGATTTTTGATGCCGTATGTGACCATTACCGCAAGATGCTCTGTCATAGTCTGATGGTGGCTCTTGCAGAAAAGCATACGAAGGCGACAGGTCGCGATTTCTATGAAGATATAAAATCAAAATTGTAAGTCATGGAAAATCAGGTAGTTATAGATAAGGATATCTTTGCAGTACCAGTAGGGGATTACTGGGGTGTTGATGCTCATAAGCTGTATATTGTGTATGCTCCGCTGAACGGACACATATCATTGGCTACCGATGAGACCGTGAAATCTCTTCAGGCTTGTGCGAAAGGTCAGGAAGGTGATGCAGCTGTTCAGAAGGCTCTCAGTGTCTTTCAGGCAAAAGGTGCTGTGCCGGTGCACTATCTTCCCAAGACTCCGCATGAACTTTATCAGATCGACATTCTGGCAAACTATACATGCAATTTCAAATGTGTGTATTGTTATTCTGCAGCCGGAAGATCAAAAAAGGAGATTGAGTTTGAAAAGATCAAGGCAGTTGTCGACTACCTTTTCTGCAGCGGAAAGGAGCAGAAGAATCCATATATAATCAATTTCAGTGGAGGAGGTGAGCCGCTGATGAGCTTTGATCTGATACGGAAGACCGTGCTCTATATCGAGTCGGTAAACAAGGATAAAAACTATATATACAATATAGGACTGGTTACAAACGGCAGTCTCATCACCCCGGAAATAATCGATTTTCTCCAGGAACATAAGGTGGATATGGCAGTTTCGTTCGAGATTCTTGAGAGACTCCAGAATAAGGAACGTGGCTCATATGACAAGGTTGCTGCCAATATTGATATGATGTTGGAAAGGGGCTACCCGTTCGGAATAAGAACTACGTTCACACCAGAGAGTGTTTCCTGCATGTGCGAGATGATTGATGAGCTTTCATGCAGATTTCCTAAATTGAAGAAAGTCGTGTATGACACGGTGCTTGCTCCGGATCTTTTCAATACGCCTGAAGACCTGAGAAATTATTATGACACATTTCTTGAAGAATATTGGAAGGCAAAGGACAAGGCGGCTGAAATAGGTGTTGCTGTTGAGAGTGTTGCTGTCGAGATGTTGTCCATGGTAAGGGACAGGACATGTGAAGGAAAGATTGTGCTCACTCCGATGGGGACAGTTTCAAGTTGTGCCAGGGTGTCTTCGCCGCTTGAGACCAGATACGACGATTATATTTATGGTGAGGCTTGTGACGGCTGTCTGAATTTCGACCAGGAGCGTTTCGGGAATATCATTTCTCAAAGCAATATATATTCCCAGCCTATGTGTGCGGACTGCTTTGCAAGATGGAATTGCGGCGGTGGATGCAGATTGTTTCATCATGCATTCTCTGCTGATTATGAGACCGTAAGATGTGATTTTGTACGTAAGGCCTTGAAGATCCAGTTGCTGCGTGTGCTGTCTGCAAATTTCAGGAAGTCGTCTGGACTTGATCTCAAGGAATATATTTCCGAAAAGATATCTCGTAATGAATTGTAACTCAATACATAGGAAACTGAATGTCCTTTATGTCATCCCGAGGTACCGGACCTATGGGATGGAAGGGCATTATGTGATGCCTATGGGCATATTGTATGTCTCTGCATATGTGAAGAGAAGCGGTGTGGCCAATGTGCATACACTTAATCTTAATCATGTGGAAGGCGCTGAATATGATATATTGAATTCGTGCATTAAGGATAACAATATAGATATGTTCTGTATCGGAGGACTTTCAGGAGAATATTCCGATCTTGAACGTATCATATCGTATGCAGATAAGATTGATCCGGATGTGGTGACAGTTGTCGGCGGAGGCATTATGACTGCTGATCCGGAGGTGACCATGAAAGCTATGCCTGAAGTTGATTTCGGTATAATCGGTGAAGGAGAACAGACGTCGGTTGAACTGATTGAAGCCGTGGCTTCCGGTGGTGACGTGTCTGCTGTCGACGGACTTATCTACAGGGATGCGGATGGTCTGAAAATCACAGGAAGAAGGGAAGAGATATTCGATCTTGACAGTCTGCCTTTCCCTGATTATGAGGGATTTAATTATGCAGAATATCTTGAGAAGAATCCTGATCTGAGCGATGAAGGTAAGAAGTATTCTCAAGTATCTGTCATTGGTGGACGTTCCTGCAAGTATAATTGTACTTTTTGTTTCCATCCTTCTGGATCAAAATACAGACAGCGTTCATTGGATTCGATATTCAGTGAAATCGATTATCTTGTGAACAAATACAATATTTCCTACATTGCGTTGAGAGAGGAATTGTTCGCGACGGATAATGAGAGAGTTCGCGAGTTCTGTGAAAGAGTTGAAGCTTATGATTTCGACTGGTCAATACAGTTAAGAATTGACAGTATTAACAGAGAATTGGTGGATATGCTTGAAGGCACACGTTGCAGATATGTGTTCGTCGGTGTTGAAAGTGCTGATGATAAGGTGCTGAAGAGCATGAGAAAAGGTATTACAAGGGTTCAGATTGAGGACGCTTTGGAAATGTTGAGAGCGGCAGGGCTCAATTCCCGTTCGGGAGTCATTTTCGGTGACACCGAAGAGACATGGGATTCTGCGATGTTCACTCTTGAGTGGTTCAGGAAAAATTATGAGAAATACAGGATGTTTGTGGATATGGTCATTGCATTCCCAGGTTCTGTGATATATAAGCGGGCGTGCCTGAGCGGTGTTATTCCTGATCCGGTGCAGTTTCTTAAGGATGGCTGCCCGATAGTGAATATCTCAAGGATGTCAGATGCTGAGTTTGATGCTCTTGTGGCACAGGTGGAAAAGATCAATTATAGAAAATATACTGTAAAACATTATAATGACTGATATGTGGAAATTTGATAATGCGGCATACGAAAGGTTGGAGTCGATGATGTCGGTGGTCTCGCCATCTATGGACGAGACAGACATGGCTCAATTGCTGAGAAAGTCCTGGTCTGAATGCGGTGTGGATGTGGATACTGATGTTCTGGGCAATATCCACACTTGCATAAAGGGAGAACGCGACATGCATGTTGCCTTATGTGCTCATATGGATTCTGTAGCAGTTCAGATTACCAGAATACTTCCGAACGGAATGCTTCAGTTCCGTCGTATCGGTCTGACTCCGCATGTGTTGCTGGGTCAAAAGCTGTTGATAAAGACTGATAAAGGCTATGTAACCGGAGTCGTGGGCTTTGATCCGACATCACAATATGGCCAGCCTAAAGGGCTTGTGGAAGAGGACCTGTGGATAGATATCTGTGTGAGATCGCAGGCAGAAGCGGATGAACTGGTATCTGTTGGAGATCTTGCAGTAATAAGCGGCGGAATATCCCTTTTGAACAAGGATTTTCTCTGTGGATCATTTCTGGATGACAGGATCGGCTTGTTTGTAATCAGTGAATGCCTAAGATGGTTTGCTGAAAGGGGCACGTATCTCAATGTTCATTTCATAGCTTCAGTACAGGAAGAAGTTGGATTGAGAGGTAGTTCTGTTATAGCATCAGGACATGCGTATGATGCATGTTTCGTTGTTGACGTAGATTATGCGACGGATACCCTGACTCCACATGAAAACCAGATGGGAGCATTGAGTCTTGGAAAAGGTGTAGGATTCCACCATAAGGCAGATAATAGTCCCGTTCTCAGGCGTCTGGCTGTGAGAATGGCTTCTGACAGCCAGATTCCATATCAGATTTCCTTAGGCAGGTTCCCATATGGCGGAACGGATTCTTCTCCGGTCCAGGTGTCCGGCCGGGGGGTGGCTACGCTCAATGTGAGTGTGCCGTGCCGATACATGCATTCTCCGGTGGAGGTGTGTCATAAAGCGGATGTCGAAGCGGCTGTCAATATTCTGATTGAAACTGTCGATCTGATCGGAATACGACTGTCCAATACTTTTATCCCAGGAATTGATTGATATGTATGATCTTGTACTGGTTACAACCGGATACAGCCGTTTGCGGACAAAGGTTGAAGAGATCTCCGGCAGTCATAAGATCATAGACTGCGAAGGCGGACGTGCTTCGACTTTAGAGACATTGGGACGATGCATGTCGGACGGTGTGAGAGTGCTGCTTACCTACAGATGTCCATACATCATTCCCGAAGAACTGTATTCAAAAGCGGCAGACGGTGCGTACAATATTCATCCGTCCCTGCTTCCGGCTTACCCCGGGTTAAATCCATGGACAAAGATTTTTGAAGATAAAGTCAGTGTTTCAGGAGTGACTTTACATAGAATTGACAGGATTCCTGATACTGGAGAAGTAATATGTCAGAATCAGTTTAGGATTACTGAGGATGATACACTTGAAACGGCTAGAAATAAGGCTGATATTACTGCTGTTGAACTATTAAACTATTTTTATCATGATACCGAGTGATATTACAAAAATTGTGGATACGTCAGTATTCTCGTCTATTGCTGTGGCTAGTCAGGAGACAGCCAAGAATACAACATTGGGTACATACGATTACTGGACTATAGCGATAGCTGTAATCGCCTGCATTGTCAGTCTCGGATCTTTGTACATTGCTGGTCTGACTCTAGTTTCGCAGCGTAAGACGGAGATGAATACAAGTCTGATGGGCAAAGACAAGCTTCAGGATATGCTTGTCAAACTTTTAGGTTTGGCATATATAAATATGATCAGGAGTACGGTTATTTATAACAAGTGGTCTGCTGCAAACTTTGAGGGTTATCCGCATAATGACATAGTCAGCTATATGCGTTTTCCATTAAGTTATATTAAAGCGGAAAGATGCTCCGGATTGAATTCGGACCAATATGTAGGACTTCTGGAATTGTCTCGCGTCCTGTCTGATTATAACAGCCGTCTTGAAACTAAATTTGCCAATTTTCAGAATCCGGCAATTTCGAGAGAATTGCATGAACGGGATATTGTACGACTTCAATATGAATCGACATGGCTTGTAAAAAGGCATATTGATACATTGATGCAACTGAACAATGCGCTTCCGAAGGGAGATGGAGAAGAGACGATGGAGGAACTTATGGCAAGAAGGGCTGCTGCAAAAGTTACATTGGAAAGATGTATGAATAAGATCCGTATTACATCGTCAGCTTTTAATGAAGACTGTCCGGTGACACCTGTTCCGTGTGAAAATTTGCCGGCATCCCTTGAAATGCTGTATGGTTACTTCGAAGGCGACGAGAAAAAAACAGAATTGAATGAAATGATAGCGAAAGATATTGCCATCATGAGCGGAAAAAATAAGAGAATTGAAGATTTTGTATGCATGGTAAAATAAGCAGGTATTGTATTTTTTAGTATCTTTGCAAAGAATGCGTCATTACGTGTTCTTTGCTTTTTTTATATATGGACCTGAACTTGTTTCATAAGATTCTGAGTATTGATTCGACCTCTGGTATGGAGGCGGAATTGGTTGACACGCTGTCAGTTGAGTTTGCCGGTACAGGGAGAGATGTAAAACTTTTCGAAGTGGGAGACGGGACGAAAAACCTGTTGGTGTCCTGGGGTACCCCGAAGATTGTATTCTGCTCTCATCTTGATACTGTTCCTCCTTACATTCCGCCAGTCTTTTCAGAGGATGGATATGTAATAGGAAGGGGCTCTTGTGATGCCAAGGGACAGGTCTTTGCCATGTGGGAGGCATGCACAGACCTTGAGTCGAAAGGTTATGATGGATTCGGCCTTCTGTTGCTGGCGGGAGAGGAGACCGGCTCTTTCGGAGCCAAGGCTTTCAGCGCTATGGCAGAAGCAACAGGATGGAAGGCGGATTGGGTGATAGTCGGTGAGCCTACGGATAACTGTATGGCATCTGCTGCGAAGGGTACAAAGTCCTTTGAAGTGACCTTCACTGGCGAGGCTTTCCATTCAGGTTATCCGGAATATGGTATTAGTGCCGTAAACCTGTTCAATGATTTCATGAATGCTCTCCGAAGCATTCATTTTCCTGAGGACCCCGTTCTTGGATCGACGACGTGGAATGTAGGAAGACTCGTGAGCGATAACCCGCAGAACATTCTCAGCGAAAGATTGACCTGTAGGGTGTATTTCAGGACAACATTTGAGTCAGATCAGATGGTCTGCAACATAATGAAGAACATTGCCGGAGATGATGCCAAGTTGCGCTTCGGCCGTCCGAAGGCTCAGGATGGGTCAGATATTGTGGCGAAGGACGTCGCTCCATGGCAGAAGGCCATGAGTGTGACTGCTTTTGGTGGAGATGCGCCGACGATGTTTGATACATTGGAGGGCTTCGTGACCAAGCCTGTTTCATTTGGTAGCGATGCACCGCAACTGACCTGTTTCAGACATAAAGTCTTATGTGGTCCGGGGTCGATTCTGGTGGCTCATCGTCCGGAAGAGCACATACGGTTGTCTGACCTTGAGACAGCGATACGGAACTATATAAGAATAGCACAGCAAATACTGGATTAGAATATTAACGAGAAACGAGATAGTATGATAGTAATGAAGTTCGGCGGAACGTCCGTCGCTAATTTTGAAGCTATTACAAGAACAATTTTCATTATCGGCAGCAAACTTGATCAGAAGCCGGTTGTCGTGGTGTCTGCACTTTCGAAGATTACGGATCTTTTGTATAAGATTTCCGATTCTGCTGCTTCGCAGGATCTTGAGCAGACCAAGCTCTCGCTTATGGAACTTCGTGAGCGTCATTTGAATCTGACAAAGGAGCTTCTTGAGCCAAGTCCCATGCTGATGGAACAGGCGCTGAATCGCGTAAATGAAATTTGTGACGACCTTGATAAGCTTGCTTATGCCGTGTGTGCGGTAGGTGAGCTGTCGGACAGAAACAAGGCGATCATAATATCAAATGGTGAACTTCTTTCATCTACCATCATCTGCTACACTATGAACGCCAAGGGCATCAGGACAGGTTTCATTGATGCACGCGGGATGATGGTGACAAATGACTCATATCTCAAGGGGGAACCGATTGTCGATGAAATTGCCCGTAGGGTGCCGGGTGTGGTCGAGCAGGCATACGAAGGTATGAATGCTGTAATCACTCAGGGCTTCATCGCATCGAATCTGGCAGGAGAACAGACTGTTCTCGGCCGAGGAGGTTCAGATTATTCGGCTTCGTTGATAGGTATGGCCATTGATGCCGAAAGGATCGAGATATGGACAGATGTTGACGGAGTACGTACAGCTGATCCGCGTAAGGTGCAGAATACCAAATATCTTGAGAAGATATCTTTTGAAGAAGCCGCCGAGATGGCTCATTTCGGAGCAAAGGTTCTTCATCCTCTTACCATTGAACCGGCTGTCAAGAAAAATATTCCTATCCATGTACTCAACTCCATGAATCCATCTGGAAAAGGTACTGCAATTCTTCGTAATGAACTTATTGAAGACGGTGTCAAGTCGGTGTCGTTCAAGGAGAATATCCGCGTGATCAATATCTTCTCAATGAAGATGATCAATACATCGGGATTCCTTCGCCGTGTGTTCGAAATCTTCAGTGAGAACAGAGTGTCTGTGGACCTGATCAGTACGTCGGAGGCTAATATCTCGGTGACAGTGGATGCAGGAGAGAAGATAGAGAAGGTGGTAGCTGAACTTTCGGATTTCTGCGATGTCATTGTTGACGATGACAAGGCGCAGGTGTCGGTGATCGGTAAGAATATCGTCCGTCTCAACGGTATGTTGAAGAAGACCTTCATGCCGCTCAAGAGATGTAATGTGTATATGATTTCTCAAGGAGCTTCATTTGTTAATATCAGTTTTGTCGTTGACAGGGAAGAACTTACTGAGGTCGTTCAGGATCTTCATGATCATCTTTTCGACAATCCGGAAGAATTGGAGGCATTCTAGTCATCATGCCGTTCTGAGCGGGGCGGAGAATCTCTAAAAGAAGTAAAGGAAAATGAAATTATTTATTAGTGGATATGGAAAGATGGGCAGGATGGTAGAGAATATCATCCAGGCCCGTGGTCTTGAGTACGCAGGCTGGAGTGAGGCGGTCACAGAGACGGATACGGCCTTGGCAAAGGAGTGTGTCTGCATAGATTTCACTACCCCTGATGCTTTCAAGGCTAATTATAAGTTCCTTGCAGAGAACTTCAAGGCTGTGGTGGTCGGAACTACAGGTTGGGCAGACATACGTGAAGAGGTCGTTGCCTACTTCGAGAAGTGTGGTACTCCTATGATATGGGCGACTAACTTTTCTGTAGGAGTCAATGTCTTCTTTGCCGTGACTGACTATGTTTCAAAGCTTCTTGCTGATTTCGGCGGATATAGTCCATATATGATTGAAATGCATCATTGCCACAAGCTTGATGCCCCAAGCGGAACAGCCAAGACGCTTGCTGGCATTGTCGATGCGAATATGGATGTACATACTGATGTCCAATCGGTGCGTTGTGGAGAGATTCCAGGTATCCATACAATAGGCTTTGAAGGTCTGAATGACCGTATAACCATGACTCATGAAGCATTTTCCCGTGAGGGTTTTGCTGCCGGAGCTGTCGAGGCTGCGCTTCGTACTGATGGCCTTGAAGGGGTTCATGAATTCAAGGATTTGTTTTTTGAAAAATAGTGTAAATATGTACAATATAGATTTGACAGGCTGCGGAACAGCTCTTATTACTCCGTTCAGGAATGGAGAAGTTGATTATGACGCATTTGCAGCATTGGTTGACCGTCAGGTCGAGGCCGGTATTGATTTTCTTGTGCCGCTAGGAACAACAGGTGAGACTCCATGTCTTGAAGATGAGGAGCGCATCAAGGTCCTTCAGGTTACAAAGGAGCATTCGCAGGGCCGTCCTGTAGTTGTCGGTGGCGGTACGAACTCGCTTCAGCACACAATCCGAAGCATGAAGATGCTTGAGCCTTACGGAGTGGATGCATTCCTTATTGTCGTTCCGTATTACAACAAGCCGACTCAGGAGGGACAGTATCAGTACTTCAAGGCAGTGGCCGAGGCCACAGAGAAGCCGATTGTTCTTTACAATGTACCAGGAAGGACTGGTGTGAATATGACTGCGGAGACCGCTCTTCGTCTTGCCCAGATTCCAAACATCGTTGCCATCAAGGAAGCATCCGGCAATCGTGAGCAGATCGAGGCTATTCTGGCAGGTGCTCCTGAGGGATTCCAGGTACTTAGCGGAAATGATGATGATACTCTCTGGATGATGAAGCAGGGAGGTGCCGGCATCATCAGTGTAGCATCCAACATTGCCCCTGCTCTTCTTTCTGAATTCACAGGTGCTATCCGTAGCGGCGAAATGGAAAAGGCAGAAGCTTTGAATGAGAAGCTTACTCCTCTTTTCAACAATTGTTTTGTTGAGAGCAATCCGATTCCTGCCAAGGCTGCGATGTATGCAATGGGTCTTATTGAGAACGAACTCCGTCTCCCTCTTGTTCCTTGCCAGCAGAGCACATACGACCTTATGGTCGAGACAATCAAACCTCTGGGCTTGCTATAGTCCAATGTCATCCTGAGCGAAGTCGAAGGATCTAAAAATGAAATGTATTATGACAGATATAGAAAAATTCAATCAGACCATTGCCGACCTTGAGAGCGGTAAAGTCAGAGTTGCAGAGAAGGTTAACGGAGAGTGGAAGGTTAACTCTTGGGTCAAGGAAGTGATTCTTTCGGGTTTCCGTCTCGGTAAGATGGAAGACATGAGCCAGGGCCAGTTCTCATTCTTCGACAAGCATACAATCCCTACTAGAAAATTCACGGCAGAGAACGGTGTACGCATCGTTCCAGGTGGCAGCAGCGTGCGCACCGGTGCATATCTCGCACCGTCTGTGATCATGATGCCACCAGCATATGTGAACATCGGAGCTTACGTGGATGAGGGAACTATGATCGACTCTCATGCGCTTGTGGGATCATGTGCGCAGGTAGGAAAGCATGTTCACCTTTCTGCAGCATCACAGCTGGGGGGTGTTCTGGAACCCGTCGGTGCGCTTCCGGTAATCATCGAGGACAACGTGTTCATCGGTGGAAACTGCGGTATCTATGAGGGTACAATCGTGAAGGAGAATGCTGTGATAGGTACCGGAGTAATCATCAATGCTTCAACAGCTATCTTCGATGCTACGACAGGCGAGTACATCAGAGCGAATGAGAACGGACAGATGGTTGTTCCTTCAGGTGCGGTGGTAGTCGCAGGCAGCCGTCCGATAAGCAAGGGACCGGGAGCAGAACAGGGAGTTCATCTCTATTGTCCGGTAATCGTGAAATACCGTGACGAGAAGACCTCAGGTTCCATTACACTTGAAGACATGCTCCGCTAGATGTCATGTTGAGCGAAGTTGAGACATCTGAATGATGAATATGTACGATAATAAATTCTCCGAGGACGTAGGGTCCTTCTTCAGGTCTCCTGTGAGAGAGATCTTCAAGAAGGTAGACCTTAATGCGATCTATTCGTTCGCAGGTGGTTATCCATCTGCGGAGACTTTTCCTATGGATGAGATCCGCAGGACAATGTCCGAGGTTATAGACAAATACGGCAGCAAGGCATTCCAGTATGGCGCGACGCAGGGTGTTCCGGAATTACGTGAGGCTGTCGCAAGGCGATGTGGCGTGACTGTTGACCGTGTTCAGATCACTTCGTCTTCTCAGCAGGGTATTGATGTATGCACGCGAGTGCTTGTCAATCCTGGAGATGTCATCCTGACTTCAAGCCCGTCGTATCTTGGTGCTCTTCAGTCATTCCGTTCTTATAGGGCGGATATCAGAGGGGTTAAGCATGACGCTGATCTTGATTCCTTCAAGCAGTCATACGAGGATGTTATTTCTCAGGTTCGCTCAGAAGGGAAGGAGATAAAGTTTCTCTATATGATTCCGGATTTTCAGAATCCTTCCGGTGAGTCGTTGACATTTGATGAGCGTACAATGCTTGTCGGATTGGCCCGGAAACATGATTTTCTGATCGTAGAGGACAGCCCGTATAGAGAACTTCGTTATGAAGGAGAACATATTCCAACAATGTATTCTATTGATCCGGATCGAGTGATTCATCTCGGATCATTCTCTAAAATATTTGCGCCAGGTTTTCGTCTTGGTTGGGCGATAGCTCATCCTGAGATTCTGGATAAGATATACGTATGCAAGCAGTCGCTTGATCTTTGCCCACCGATCTTTGATCAGTATGTGGCTGCTGAATTTCTTTCAAGCGGAAGGCTGGACGCAAATCTGCAGAGAAGTATAGAACTTTATAAAGGCAAAAGGGATCTGCTTCTGGGATTGTTGAAGGAGCATATGCCGGAGGGAGTCAGTTGGACACATCCGGAAGGAGGGTTGTTCCTGTTCCTGACTATGCCGGAAGGCTTTGATGCAGTGAGATTTTACGATAAGGCCTTGGATGCAGGAGTGGCGTATGTGGCGGGAGAGTTCTTTCATCCGGATGGAAGCGGAAAGAATACGATGCGCATGAATTTTTCGTTCATGTCACCGGAGAAGATCGCAGAGGGAGTCAGACTGCTGGCGTCGCTGCTTTAATTCCCATTCTGACTGAGAGTGTGAACCAAAGATTAAAAGTTATCAGAAGATGAAGAAACAGACCTTCTATAAATATCAGGGTGCAGGCAATGATTTTCTCATTGCCGACAATCGTGATGGTTCGCTGCAGCTTTCGGAAAAGCAGATATCGTCACTGTGCGATCGCC
>JAEIGA010008803.1_pt1 | contig 15268 bp, 30 predicted proteins | sample 9270691 | NCBI WGS metagenome assembly JAEIGA01 (sample SAMN17057246, study PRJNA624740) | gut metagenome | biome: biome; isolation source: fecal sample | host: Bos grunniens | place: China: Xizang | collected 2019
AGGATTGTATCGTTCATATTCCGAGGTATAGCTATGACCAAGGTGTGAGGCTTGATGTAATGAGCATTGAGTATGAGTACGAAAATGACGAGACATTTGAATCCATGTTTCTTCCGTACAACGATCCAGGCTATGAGGAATCCGAAATCAAGACAGATTTATTTAATGCCATTAACGGATTATCCGACAGGCTGAAGAAAACTGCCGCAATGTTGCTAGAAGGCTATGAGAGGAAAGATATAGCACAATCCGATGGATGTTCAAGGCAAGCTATAAACTTGCGAGTAAAAGCCATACAGGATGCTTACAGAAGGAATATAGCATAGGGGGAAGTGAAATGCCAAGACTAAAAGTGCCATGTAAGGATTGCTCTGAGCGGCATCCACATTGTCACGGAGAATGTGAGAAATACAAGCAGTTTCAAGAGGCTTCAGCCAAGAACAAAGAAGAGTATCACAAGAGCCTAATCTGGGACAAATACCATGAGGCTCAAGTGAAGAATCAGAAGAGGAAGAAGTGATGGGATATAACAAAAATATAGCAAAAGTAAAGGCTATAGATGCAAAGAATGAAAAGCGTATATTAGCGGTCAATCCGCACGTTAATGATCGAAGCGGAATTTATTTTTTGACAAGGAAAGATTCAGAAACAGGAATCAGATTTAGCTACGTGGGTCAAGCTCGACACATAAAATCTCGACTTTTGCAACACCTTAGAAATTTTCAAAGGATAGATATTTCACTCAAGTCTCATGGATTAAAGTCTGAAGATAATCCTGATGGATGGGATATAAATTTTATAAATTATCCTTTGGAAAAACTAGATGAAATGGAGCGATATTACATTACTCTTTATGCGCTGAAAGGATATCAATCTCGAAACATTGATACCGGCGGCGGTTCCGGCAAAAGGGAATTGGGAGAACGGAAAGCTCCAAAAGGGTATCGTGATGGTTTGAAACAAGGCCGAATCAATGCAAGCCGAGAGATATCCCATTTATTTGAAAAGCATCTGGACTACAGACCAAAGAACGAGCCGCCAAACAGGTATCAGCTACAGGCAATGGAGAAGTTTGAGGACTTTTTAAATGAACATATAGTGCCGGAAGATAACGGGGCATTGGATACAGACAAGATTGAGAGGGAACGCTATGGAGCAACAATTTATCGTGGAAGTGAATAATATTCCTGAAGAAACAGAGGATTGGGTAGTAGCGAGATATAGTCCACAGACAAGGGATTTGTGGTATTGGGGCAGTTGGGATAACGAGGCGCAGGCAAGAGAAGTTGCGAAGCTGATTGACGGTGTAGTAGTGAGGAAGGTAGGTGGCAAAGAATGAAACGTTGTATTGTAAGTTATTTACCGAGTTCAAATGAAATTCATACTATTTACAATTCTATTGAAGAAGCAAGAAAGGATGTAAAATTCTTAAATTCATTTAGTAATGGTGGAGAAAAGCTATGTGTTGGTATAGCGGAATTAACTGATGAAGAGTATCGAAAAGAATGTGGAGAGGATGAAAGATGAAACGATTAACTAAAGAAGAATTAAAGATGATAGACGAACAGGCAGATTTGCTCAAAGGGAATATTAACAGAATGTGCGTGACGGACAACCTTGAAGAACTGAGGACTATGGATCGTTGGGCAAAGGCTCGAATTAATCAGATAGTGTCTATTAACTATTGCCGATTGACAGACAAGGAGGCAAGCGATGGTTAAAGATTGTAGATACTGTACACATTCAGATGCTAGTTCGCCAGAGGATACAGAAGTGAAATGCTGCGTAGATATAAGAGAATATGTAGACAATCCGAAGTGTGCTGAAGATTGCCCAGACTTTGTATATGATGATGATTTTCCGAAGTGGTAAGGAGGCAAGCGATGGTTGATTTGATAACAGAAATTATGAAAGCACATTGTTACGGCTGTGACGATGGAGAAAATAATGTATCTTGCACAGAACCTTGTGATTCTTATGAGTATACCGAAGAAGCTGTTAATGACGGTCTCAGAGATTGGCTATCCTCATTCGACACAACTTCAGCAACAAAGTGTTTTGAGGCGGTTAACATTCTGAAAGAGAGGTTGAGTGATGGGAGAGATTGAGTTCTGGCATGGCGCATTATCACCAAGCTATGAGAAACAGGCAAACAAGCAAGGATGCACGTTAGGAGAGGATGCAGAATTTGTTCAAAGATTAGGTGACTGTTTGGTATTAGGTCATATTCACCAAGTCATTACTGATTCGGAATATGACAAGATTCTTAGGAGATTTCAGAACAAGGTGCTTGTTCCTAGATTGAAGCCGTTGAAGAAGAAAGGGGACAAGAATGGACGATGACTACAGAAAATTCTGTATGAAATGCCCTTGGAACGACAGCGACTTAGGGTGTACTTCACCGAGGGGCGAAGAGATATGGCAATGTCCAATGTACATACATTATCACCCAGAAGAGGTTAAGGAATTTGAACAATCTATGGAAGAGTGGGCGAAACAGAAGTCAGAAAGTGAGGATGCGGAATGAAAGTAGGAGAAGTGATAGCTTTGATATGTAAGCAAGCAAGTGATAAAGATATGTATTTAATGGCAAAGAGTATTTATTCAATAGATGTTGATGATGAAGAAATATGCTTGTGTTTTACAGATGGAAATACAGAGGACTACTCTATTAAGTCAGAAAGTGAGGATGCGGAATGAAAGAAATACATAAACAATGGATACTCAAAGGACTTATGAACAAGCCAAGCACGATTCAGACATACGGAGTAGTTCCTTTGGTTGTGAATGTGACAAGAGACAAGGTGGGCTGTTCACTTTCGATAGGATGCGAGGCAGTAGACTTACAATTCACTATTCCAATGGAAGAAGTTCTGAAAGAGTTGGAGGAAGAGAAATGATGAATGAAGAAGCAATCAAGTCTCTTAATACATTGAGGGAGTCAATCAACGGAGTCTTTGACTATAACTGCCGCAATCAATGCACCGCTTTAGATATGGCTATCAAAGCATTAGAGCAACAGCCATGTGAGGATTGTGTAAGCAGAGAATCAGTTATTAGACTTGTTGAGCAGTATCCAAACATTATTGGAAACAGATGTAGCGGATTGATTTCTGATATTAAACATTTGCCATCCGTTATACCTAAATACACCGATGAAGAAATTGACAAAATACAAGAGATTGAACAGGCTTATGTTGATAAGATGGTGGAGTTAGCTGTTGAGGAATCAAAAAGACCAAAGGGGAAGTGGATAGAAATACAAAGCGGTGATAAGGACTTTCCCGAAAGCATAGTTTGTTCACGATGTAAAAACGAGAATAGTCATTTAGATTTTAACGAGCATAGTGAACCAATCGGAAAAGTATTTGTAACGAGCAAGTATTGCCCTAACTGCGGTGCGGAGATGGAGGTGGAGAATAATGTTTCTTGAATTACATTTATCAGAAAATAACGAAAAAATAATGCTGAATATAAACCGTATTAACAGCATTTATCAAACAAATGGGAAAACGTATATCTTTATTGACCAAATAGTAATTTGGGTGAAAGAAAGTTATGACGATATAGCCAAAAATGTGGAGCGGATATGAGGGAGGTGGAAGAATGATACCTTTTGTATTGGGAGTTATAACAGGATTTTTCTTGGCAGTGTTGCTGATGGTTATTTACGCAGTAGCAATATCAAGTGGAGACATGAGCAGAAGAGAGGAATCCTGGAATGAGCAAGAACAAACTTTACATGAAAGTGACGAATGACAAGTACGAACTGCCGTTAGCGGTTGCCGATACAATGGCTGAGTTAGCAAGAATGACAGGAATCAAGCCTGAGAGCTTGTATTCAATCATCAGCCGGGATCGTCATGGGAAAAAACATTCGTACAGTTACAGGGAGGTTGATATAGACGATGAAGATTGAAATGCATGGGTATTACGATCATTTCCCAAATCATCGGCATGATATTCCGTTTGAACCGTACATTGATATGTACAACGATGAATTTGTAATTTGTGAAAATGTACCAAAAGACAGTATCGCATTGATGATAGAGCCGAGGTCAATTTGCCCTAATGCATATGCCTATCTTGAACGTGATGAAAACTGGGGAAAGTTTAGATACATATTCACACACGACTCGGAACTACTTAAGCTCCCGAACGCTAAATTGATTCTTTGGGGCATGGGAAATGCTAACTATAACAGCTTTAATGACATTCCCAAAACCAAAAACATATCAATGGTGTCAAGTGATAAAGAATTGTGCGAATTGCACAAAATCCGTAAGCAGCTTGCCTTTGAACTGAAAGGGCATCCGCTAGTCGATACTATGGGAACTTTTGACGGTGGAGCTTTTGTGGACACGAAAACCATATATGCACCTTACAAGTTCTCGATAGTTGTTGAAAATTATATTAATGACAATTGGTTTACTGAGAAGATATGCAATTGCTTTGCTAATAAGACAATTCCGTTATATATCGGTTCGCCAAAAATATATAAATATTTTAACCCAGACGGAATCCTCAGTTTTGATCCGAACGGATTAATAGATTGGTTGGAATATCAAACGCCGGAGATTCTTGAAAACAAGTACAACAGGCGGCTTGAGGCTATCAACGACAACTACGAACGGGTTAAACAGTATGAGAACTTTGAAACATGGTTTTTTAATAAATATGGAGAATTGTTAGATGAAATTTCATAATTATGCATGGAGGACATTCGCTGATAACGGATGGGAATGGGATCAAAAGAAATCATTTGAAGCAGAAGATTATGATGTATACAAAATGACATTTCTTATGACTTATAAAGTGACTATTTATACTTGCATATCAATGTCCTCTAATCATTTATGCTTAGACGGTCATTATGGAGTTTTATGGTTAGAGTCTGAATATGAATATGATAGACCTCATTCAATAGGCGAACTAACTGAAATGAGAGATGCCATAGAAGCCGCTGAAAATAATTTGCTACTTATTGGGATTCCGTTTACACCTGACTATAAATTTTTAGGCAAGAATAAAGCAAACAAGAAACGTAGAAATGATGCTTTAAGGCGTAAGCTGAACTTAGATGAACAGGAGAAAGCAAACGATGATTAGATTTTCAATTATTATTCCGGCTTACAATGCCGAACCATACATACACGAACTGCTTGAGTGCCTTGATAAGCAGATGACGGATGAAGCAGAGGTTATCCTGATAGATGATGGTAGCAAGAAACCATTGAAACTTAAAAAGGACTATCCGTGGATTAGCCATTTTAGCAGGCAGAAGAATCAGGGAATAAGCGTTGCACGAAATAAGGGTTTGGAACTTGCCGAAGGAGAGTTAATCAACTTTTTGGATGCTGATGATATGGTGTCCGATAATTATATCAGCTATATACTAAGCCGAATTGATGAGGAATGGGACTACATGGACTTATCCTGGAAATCTCTTGAGGACGATCATTTTTGGTTCAAGCTGAATAGTGACCGTGACAGCCTCAGTAATCCGAGTGCAAGTACAAGGGTATTTAGACGTTCTTTTATCGGTGATACTCGATTCCCTGAGAAGAAAGATGCATCCGAGGACGAACATTTTACAAGGCATTTAGGGATTAGACACGCCAAGCATATATGTGCCACGGATTTCATGTATTTCTACAGGACGGAAGTGCCGAATAGTAATTCTAAGAGGTTTCTAAACGATGAAAAGAAAACCAAGAGAATAGGCTATTTCTTTAACCATGTAACCGCTGACAAGACTTATCTAATTGATGAAATCAAAAAAGAAGATGAGGTCAATGAAGTATTCCTTCTGACCTATAAGAATGACTTGCCGGAACTTGAGAAATACTGTCAGATTTGGAATCCTCCGCACCCTCTTAGAGTTATGGAGGCAAGGGGAGAATCAACAAGCCTGTTCACCGTTATTCCAAGACCTATTAAGACTCAGGTAGTGGTGTTTAGGTCATCCATAGACGTTATAGGCGGCATAGAGACATTTATATACTCATTCTGCAAACAGATGTCCAAATACTACGACATCACAGTTGTTTATGACAGCATTGCTAATGAACAGCTTGCGAAACTTATAGAAATCTGCCCTGTCGTGAAGAATAATCCGGCTATACCGATTCAATGTGACACACTCATAGTCAATTCTATAGGCGAGCAGATACCGAGGAACATAACCTACAAAAAATCTATCCAGATGGTTCATTGCCTAAAGCAGAATAATTGGTCTATTCCACAGGATAGAAACCATATAGTTAACGTATCACAGGCAAGTAAGGATAGTTTTGGCGAACAGGCGAAAGATGGCATCGTGATCCATAATTTGACCACAGAGGAAGATACAAAAAAAGCTCTTTTGCTTGTATCAGCACTAAGAGTAGGTGCGGCAGATAAACAGGGTAACGATGAAAGATGCATCAAGTTTGCAAATCTTCTTAGGAAAGCTCAGATACCTTTTATGTGGGTGTACTTTGGAACTCGTCAGATGGCAAATGCTCCGAAGGAAATGATATACGGTGGATTGGTACAAGACATTAGACCATATGTTGCTAAAGCTGATTATTTGGTTCAGCTTTCAGGGAGCGAAGCATTCTCATATAGTCTTTTAGAGAGCCTTGAACTTCATACCCCTGTCATTGTTACCCCGTTGACTCAGAACGCCGATATGGGCATTGTAGATGGTTTAAACAGCTATATAGTGCCGTTTGAAGTAGACGGATTTGACGTAAAGAAGATTTTGGACATTCCAAAATTTGAATATAAACATGATAACGCCGGAATAATCAAACAATGGCGTGAATTACTCGGAAATACTAAGCCGAAAGGCGGCTACAAACCTAAAAAAGAAGCTGAAGTCGAGGTAATCCGTGAATACAGGGATATGCAACGAGGCGAACTGATGAAGCTGAATAGCAGATTCACAGCACCTTATGGACGGGCTTTGGAGCTTCAGAATCTTGGGTTTGTTAGGATCATTAATTAACTCGGAAGGAGAATGAACAATGGAATATATAGTAAGCATCACACCTGAAGGAGAGGAAGAAAACGAATATTCTACACCTTGTATCTTTACATTCCATAACAGCGTCGACGCTATGGATTTTGCAAATAGTGTCTTACTGCATGGAGAAGTGGTTATAGAACTTAGAAAAAATAAAGCGTAAGGGGCGTGGGTGTTATGTCAGGAAAAGGGTATATAAAGCTTTATAGACAGATACAGGATTGTTGGATTTGGTTTGCGGACGAAAAATTCTCTAAAGCACAAGCCTGGGTTGATCTATTGATGTTGGCTAACCATTCAGACAAAAAAATATATTTTAATGGAGAGGTTATTAACATTGAACGAGGTCAAAATCTGACAAGCATAAGGGCTTTATCAGAGAGATGGGGTTGGAGTAAGGATTCTGTATCACGTTTCTTAAAGCTGTTAGAAAATGACGGAATGATTACGAAAATTTGCGACACGCATCGGACACTTATAACCGTTATGAATTATGAGGTTTTCCAATGTTCGGAAACAGAAGATGAGACACCAAACGGACAGGAACAAGGACACGATACGGACACGGACAAGGACACGGGCGAGACACAAATCGGAACAAACAATAAATTAAAGAATGATAATAAGAATGATAATAAGAATAATATATATATTGCGCATTTTGAAGAAGCATGGAAAATCTATCCGAAAAAGAAGGATAAGTCAAGAGCATTTCAATGCTATATGGCAAGAATCAATAGTGGATATTCTGAGGATGAACTTTTGACCGCTACAAAGAATTATGCGGCAGAATGTGAAAAAGATGGCCGCCCAGAGAAGTACATAAAAAATGGTTCAACTTTTTTCGGAATAAACGAACCTTTTGTTGATTATTTAGGAGAACGAAAATCCACCCCTGTCAACGGCATCATGGAATACGAAATCGACAATGGGGACACACACCCTCAGATTCCTCCGTATTATGGATTCCCTAAAGAATGGTTTGACGGTGATGATCCTGTAAGAGATAGATTTGTGAAGATTAAGCAGAAACAGAACTTTAGCATCGGCGTGACAGATGACACTATCTATTCACCTGATGAACTTTGGGATAAATTTATTCTGAGAAAGAGAGGGTATGAGTATGAGCAACAGTTCGGATTTAATGATTGCCCTTGATGGAGCTATGAAAGAAGCGAAGCATAAACGAGAGCAATGGTTTAAAGAACATCCTGGCGAAGAACTCAAGGAAGTCTGCCCTCTTTGCGGTGGAACCGGCGTTAAAAGAGTATACAAAGACATTGAGGGTAACGATAGAAGTTACTTAGAGAGATATGAACCAGGCAGTTATGAATATGTTGAACCTTGCAGTTGCGTAAAAGCCGGAATGTCACAGCAATACAGGAACAACAAAAACTTCTCTAGCGTTCCGAATATGTATAGCGATGCTACGTTTAAGACTTTTCAGACAGATATTTATAAGTCAATGGATTCTAAACAGATAGCCAACATTGCTAAACATGAGGCTATGTCGTTCGTTCAGAAATTTGACAAATGTGCTGAACAGGGTATATGCCTTTACCTTTGGTCTAAGGCAAGAGGAAGTGGAAAGTCAAGGCTTGCATCAACTATATGCAATGAATTAACAGCAAAAGGTGTTAGGAGCAAGTTTGTTGGGGCATCGGCTCTGCTGAGTGAGATTCAAGCTTCATGGGATGACAAAGACACTTCAACTCATAAGATTATCGAGAACTATATCAAGCCTAATCTGTTGGTTATTGATGATCTTGGAGAAAAGGGAAATAAAGAGTGGATTAACAACAATATGTTTTTAATAATAGATAAGCGGTATCAGGAAAGAAAGCCAACTGTTTTCACTAGCAACTATGACATTATGGAACTGCCGCTTGATACAAGACTTACAGATAGACTTACGGAAACTTGCATAAACATCAAATTGCCGAACGAGAGCATCCGGCAGAATCAGAAAAACAGGGTAAATGAAATATTTGGAAAGATATGCAGAGGGGAGAGTGTTGAGAATGTATAAGTTAGACAAGAAGCAAACAGGAACCAAAATCAGGATAATGATGATGAAGCGAGGATTCAAGACAACGGAGTTAGCTCATAGACTTGGCTACACCGACAATTCCATGTTAGGCAGATGGATGAGAGGCGAAACAACTCCGAGTTATGAGGCACTTGTTAACCTGTCAGTTATACTCAGATGCAATATAAAGGACTTAGTACACTTTGACGAAGTGTAGACTTAAAGGATGGTGGCGGCTTTGGAAAACAGAATATCGGATAGTGAATTATTGCGATTCGCTTGTGAAAACGGTATAATGGATTTCGAGGCCGTCACACAACGAGTCGAAATGGCAAGAAAACAAAAGTATTTGGAAATACATTCCAGAAGCATTTGGTATGCCGAGGATGGTTATTTCAAGACTAAACTACCGAAGGGAGATGGTACATACAAGCTGATAAAGAGGAAAACGAGGTCAGCACTTGAGGATGCAATCATAAAGTATTATGAGTTGCATGAGAATAACAGTTTTAAACAAAGATTTGATATATGGGTAGCCCGACAGAAAACAATGGGACGTTCTGATAACACCATCGAGAAGTACAGGAGCGACTACAAACGGTTCTTTAGCGGTTATCCATTTGAAGAATATGATATACGCAATATTAGCGAAGAAAAGATAGCAAAACACATAACAAAGGTTCTGACAGAGAAACAGATCCGATGGAGAGCATTAAAAGATGTGTTCGGATATATGGACGGAACTTTTGAGAAGGCTGTCCGTGATAGGGTTATAGATATTAACCCATGCACATTTATTGATTTACCGATTTTCAAATCACTTTGCTATATGCCCCCTGTCAAGACTCTTACGGAGAGGACATTGAACAAGACAGACACACATACCCTAATAGACAAGCTGCATCATCCGGCAGCGCATAACACAAACCTGATGGCCAACTTCGCTATAGAAATGGCATTGCTAACAGGAATGAGAGTAGGGGAATTGGCAGGGCTGATGTGGCAAGACATAATCTTCCAAGAGAATTATATCTGTATCAGGCATTCGGAGAAGTACAACAGAGTGACTAAGGAGTATTACATAAGCCAAACAAAGAACGGCAAGGAGCGAATATTCCCGTTAACGGATCAGATAAAGGAGCTTCTGGGAAGAATCAGAGACTATGAAGAAGAACACGGATGCTTATGCGAATATGTGTTTGCGGATCAGACCGGCAGGCTTCGTAAAACGAAGATTTCGGATGCTATGCGTAACAAGACAATGAGCGGCGAGTTCTCAAGCGTGAAATCAATACACGCAATCAGGAGGACAGTAAACAGCCAACTTAAGTGTAATGGTGTATCAACCACCGTAGCAAGCTCCCTGTTAGGTCATACCGAGAGGGTAAACGAGCAGAATTACACATACGATGTTACAGGCATGAATGAGAAAATGCTTATAATATCGGCATTTCAGAGCAAAATAAATACAGGGAACCCCGAGGGAACCCTGTCAAAATCGCTGTAAGCCCAATAAATACGGGCATTTCGGGATGCCGGCAGCGGGGGTCGAACTACAACGAACCTCAGAGAAGCCTTATTTTATAAGGGTTTTCAAGCCGAAAATCTCAAAGGGAACCCTGAGGGAACCCTAAAATCATAACACGAAGATAGGAGAGTGTGACGGTCTTTCGTGTTTGATGTGACACGCTACAAGGCGATTTAAGAGGATTACATAACTCGGACGCATAAATTATCAAGAATAGAATTAAAATCGAATTACAAGGCTAATAGGGCGGTTAAAATGGCAAATATAAAAGCACCCCTGTCGTTGATGACAGAAGTGCTATTTTTTTACGTATTTCTTTCGGCAATTTCTTTCCTAAGATTGTACCAGGTCTTATTACTTGTTACACCAAGTTCCTTGCAGGCCTCTAATACAGTCATTTCCTTGCGGCGTACCTTTTCGTCAAGCTCCTTGAACTTATCAAAATCAATATCACGCTTGCGGAACCTTCCGTTCTTAACGGCTATTGCGATACCTTCCTTCTGACGTTCTAGAAGATTAGCACGTTCAAATTCGTTGATGGCTCCAATCATTGTAAGCATCAGCTTGCCTGTTGGGGTAGCAGTATCAAGATTTTCCTTGTTGCTTATCAGGTGAACACCTTTAGCCTGCAACATCTCAACGAGTTTAAGCAGATCCGCTACACTTCTTGAGAGTCTGGAAAAGTCGTGGATGTGAATTACATCGCCGGCCTGAACCTTAGCCAAGAGTTCTTGGAGCTTTGGTCTGTTCGTGTTTTTCCCAGAAATCTTTTCGATGTAATAATTCTCTTCAGGGATTTCATATTTCTTCATGGCTTCAAGCTGTCTAGCTTCGTTCTGCTCAACTGTCGATACTCGGATATAAGCATATTTCATAACAACAACCTCCTAATTCTGAATGGTGAGTGTGAGTATATTTAACCCGGTTTCAGGATCAATTCTTGATTCATGGTTTATGATTTCTTTGTTCTGTAATCTTCGCCAATTAACCTGAGTAGTAATAACGATTTCTTGTCCGTCTTGATTGTAATATTCAACTATATTGGCCTTAGCGAAGGCTTCTGTTTTCTTGAACTCCTTAAGTTTCATTTCATCGGCCTCCTTCGTGTATTAAACCTAACCTTCATACACATAGTATATAACGTGCTATATAGTTATGCAATAGCAATTATTTTGTTTTTATGTCAAAAAACACCCCTGTCGGGACAGATTTGTCGTCAAATTAGCGAGATAGCAGACACATCTGTCGTATTTTCTCACTATGTTTGTGTTATTTTAGGGTTTTTTAGAGTTTTTTGAGGTTTTTTAGATCCATAAACGGTCCCCTGTCAGAGAAATTTTTAGGCCAGGCGGGGCAGTTGATACACACACCCTAATAAATAATGATTTTCCACCCGGAGAACGGACGTAATTAATCTAAGCATCTGATTCCTCCAAGATGACTTTATGTGATTCTTTTATTCAGATCTTATAGAAAATTTTTTTTGAAAAAATTTTTCAAAATTTGGCCAGAAATCACCCCTGTCAGAGTTTCAGGGAGCCAAAATTTTGATATTAGGACACACACCCCTAGATAAAGGCCATTTTTCGAGTTAGAGGTATAAAATGTCAGACTATTCTAGAATAGTCTGACAATATAGCCAAAATCGGGGTAAATTGTCACGAAATTGTCAAATGAGGCTGTTATACGCCCCTAGAATCGCATTATAGCTTGAACCCTTACAATTTTATCATCCGAATATTTTAAACGCCTGTATGGGGCTTCTAGGGACGTTATACAGGGCGTTATGGCCTCGGGTGGATGACTGAAAAGAGGCAAAAGCAACAACCCAAAACGGCCACAAGGGGCAAGAAGGGCAAAAGAGAACCTCCTCGGGTATTTCCTCGGGATCATTAAAAAAACCCTCTAGGGGGCTTCTAGGGGCATGAGAAAACCCGCCACGGTGGGCGGGTGGTTCTCGGTTAGTATTCTGTTTTGTATCGTTCTATTATTGCGGTTAGTTCGCTGTCTGAAGCATCTCGGCAGTATTGAAAGATGTTTTTCTCGGCTCGTTCTCGTTCTGTCATGCTGAAGTATAGACAATTCGCTGCGGCTCGTTCTTGCTGCCTACGATCCATTTTAGGCGGTGCCGGGGGCATTTCCTCGGGTAACTCTTCCGGGGGCCTCTGCGGGGCTTCTGCGGTGCTTCTGTAGTAGTAACCGAACCCCCAAACGGCAACGGCTGCGAAGGCTATAAGCTGAATTATTAACATTCTTTCTTAACCTCCTTCCCGCCTAAGTTCTTGTTGATTTGTTCGAGGTCCTTATCATTATCGTATATTTCGCATAAGTCGCCGTAAACATCCCAAATATTATTGTTATACATTTTCATGAGTTCTTTATCTTCCCAAAATGCATCTAATATTTGATTCATCAACTGCCCCTTATATATATCGTCGGCGTGGTCTTTTATAAGAACGTCGTATATTTCGATGCGGTGTCTGTCTAATTCTGCGTCGTATTCTTCGTCACTTTCGCATTCGCTAAAGTCTACGTCGATAGTGTCAATTAGATATTCGGCTAGATGATGAATGTCTGCATAATCGCCGTTTGCAACATCGTCTTGAATATCCATATATCTATCAATGTAGTCGCGGGCTGCTTTTCTATAATCTGTCATTTTTTAAACCTCCTTATATTTGATTTTTAGGAATCCCCGCCGCCGGTATCAGCACCGGCTTTCGATCCTCTCAGCGGGGCAGCTATTAGAAATTCTGATATAATATGTTACCGTTATCAAGTTCGATTGCGTATGTGTAATAGTTGAGTGCGTCCATTAACTTCTCTGTGTCGATGTCGCCGTCCTCGTCCTTAGCCTCTGCGATTTCCTCAATATTATCATAATCGTTGTAGATGTCCTCCGGCTCTGCCTCTGTGAAGTCACAACAAAGGGCGACTATATCAAGTTCTGTATTTGTCCCGGTTTCCTCGAAACGTTCGATTATTGCTTCACAAGCCTCAAGGCTGTAGTAGTCTCTGTTTGCCTCTTCAAAGCGTCTCTTAAGTTCCCAAGCATTATCGATAGTAATAACAAGTGCCATAATTCTCACCGTTCACCCGTTCCGGGTGCCTTTCTTTATATTAATTGATTTTAAAGTTCTTTTCTAGCCTTTCAGATATGCCGCCGTAGCTGTTAACCTTTTCAGCCTTCCCGCTGTGGTTATATCCGGCGGTTACTGTGTAATAACTTCTTGAGTTAATACAAGTATATAGTATAGGCGTGTTATATACAAGTCGGAATAGTACACAAAATATATAGCACGCTATATAGTTTTATTGTGCAAGTTGTATATTGTACGTTATATATTAGAGGCTTAAAATATTGCTTGAATGATCCGAGGAAAGGAGGCCGGGGAAATGGGCGGAACCTATACAGAAGCACAAAAGAAAGCTACTGCCAAATATCAGAAAACGCTTGCAAGCCTATCTATAAGAATTGACCGGGCAGAGTATGACAAAATAAAAGCTGCGGCTGATGCTGAAGGCGTACCGCTGCGGCAGTTTGTTCTTGCAGCGATCCACGAAAAAATTGATAAAATGAATTGATAAATTAGAGGCTTTCGGGCCTCTTTTTTATTGCGCTATAAACTGTAGGGTGATAGTACAGAATACGCAGTAAAAATAGCAGTTTTGCATTTTTTTAGAATTTTGTAGCCGGTTACATTGACGGACTCGGACCCGAAATGGTACAAGCTGAAGCAAGGAAACGCCCGGAAGAGGCAAATATAATAATATTAGGGTGTCGAGTATAAACGACTATAACAACGGCTCTAAGCCGTTATGATTAATAATTATATTATCTTTCGGAGTCTTACGGAGGTTATAAGCCTATAGGATCATGGGAACTAAAGCCGACAGAAAGCCGGACATGAATTATATAAATATAAATACTATCGGCGAACAGATAGACAATTATGTGCTAGAGTTCTTTACTCAGCGTAATATTGATATTATGGACGTTTCACAATGTAGAACTGTACCGCATAATATATTAACTCTCTGCATGATGGGGATATATAACAATCTTTTCAAACCGAGTAAACCGTTATGGAATAATCAAAAATCATTGATTGATTATGACAACATAGAATTATTATCTGTGATAGCTGCTAAGTTTATAGAGTTGTCTCTCATGTTCAATAAGTCATTAGGTCTTATGCAATTCTCTATTATGACCGGGATACATAGACAGACTTTAGCAGAGTGGCGAGATAACGAAAGGTCAAACCCGGCACGGTCAGACGTTATCAATAATATTTGTGAATGTCATAAAATGGAGCATATCGGCTTATTGAATGATACCCCGGTGGGGGCTTTAGCTGTAGCTAACAACGACGTTGAGACGGGGCTGCAATGGGCAACTAAGCAAGCGATAGCAGCCGGACAACAAGCCGTCTTTCTGATCCCGTCGGAGAGGCTGAACCGCTTAAGCATATCAGCCGCCGAAGCTGTACCGCTCCCGGTGTCAGAAGAGGCCGAGAAAGAGCCGAAAAGCTAGTATCAAAAATCTGTCATGTGTAGTTAGTCTACTTGTTACAGTGTCAGGAGTAATTTTGACGGGTCTGGGGAAGTTTTCGAGCAGATCTAAGCGGCGGAGCTAATCAAAAAAGGCCCTGATTTTTACCCAGACGGGCGGCGGGTGGTCCCCGGGTGGGGGTGTTCA
>JAEIGA010008804.1_pt1 | contig 15268 bp, 5 predicted proteins | sample 9270691 | NCBI WGS metagenome assembly JAEIGA01 (sample SAMN17057246, study PRJNA624740) | gut metagenome | biome: biome; isolation source: fecal sample | host: Bos grunniens | place: China: Xizang | collected 2019
ATAATAATCTTACCAATACTGAATGCAGTACACTTACCAGAAGTTTGTTGTGGCACAGTCATTGCAAGTTCAAGCATAGGGAATGATTCATAACCTGTAGGCAAGCCAACATAAGATTTAGGGAATTCAATTTCTTCCCAAAGCACAACGGTTTCGATCTTATCTTGACTAACGTCCTTGATAGTAACCTTCTTGCCTACGGTCTTTTCACCATCGTCAAGGATTTGTGCACTGAACGTTGGCTTTTCTACGATAGTATCACCATTCTTATCTGTTTCAATATGATAAATATTGATACTATTTGGAACCATTTGAACTGAAATCTTGTACTTTGTACTCAAGATGTTGTTGAGGCGGAAACGCAACTTGATTTGTGACTTGTCTTTAGCCTTAAAGTAATAATAAGCATTGTTTTCCAATTCACCAGCCACCTTAACATTGCGATTTTCGGCAGACAGAACAATATATTCACCGGCATGCTCATCACGAGTACCTACTGTATTTGCAACATTGTAACCAGAAAGGAATTCTTGACGTTGTACAAATGCATAAGCAGGATCGATGGTGTAAGCACCATTCATTGAGAAAATATAACCGTTTGATGCTTTATAAACAGGAAGGTTTGCAAACATTGGATTTGCATTGCCTAAGCCATTCTTATTATAGAAAATAGCACCATTAGTGGTAATCAAAGAGTCTGCGTTCAAAACGTGATTTACAACTGATGCAGAATCCTTTGTATCAGCAATAGGCCAGTTTGTTACACTGAAGAACATACTACCAATAGCCTTTTCGTTGGTATTCAATTTAACCAAACTATCACGTTCTGATGCTTTAGGAGAATAGGTCTTATTGAACTTTCTGTCTTCATTGTCCCAATCGTACTTGTAAGAAGCACCAACCTTGAAGAGTTCAGAAACTTTTTCAAAACCTTCATCCCATGCTTCATTCATAGGAATCAAGGCAACATAAGTACTATCCTCGTTCTTAATCTGTGCACCAGTTGCATTGAGAATGTCATTAGTATTGATATATACCGAGTCAATATATACCATTTCACCCTTTTCATTCATAGCACCTTCTGTACTCCAGGCAGGAGAGAAGACATTACGGTCTACTGCTGGGTCGCTCAAAATACCATAGAGTGTAGAATAGTTAGGCATTGATGACATATAATCATAAATATTATATGCAAATGGAGAAGTACCATTCAATGTGTGAAGCATACCATTTGATGACACAAATGAACCATTCAATTCTACATTATTGAATGTACCAGCACCTTGGTCATAGTTGGCGAACTTAGAGTTCATCATACGAACTTGCTGAGCAGCTGTAGCACCTTCATAATTGAAGCGTGCCATGTGATTGCGCACAAATTGATTAGACAAGTCATACTCAATGCGTGCAGCAGCAAGGGGATCGATAGATGCTGTATCGGCAGCAGCTTGAATTCTGTCCAAATAAGTTTGTGGATCGTATGTTCCATCAAGCGGCGCCCAGACTGTGAAAGTTTGCGCAGAGTTCAACAAATCAGAGTAGGTTTGTTGAGATTTAACATCACGATGGTCCTTCATTACACGCACTTGCTTCAAGATTCCGGCAAAGTCCTGCAAATTTGGATTGCTTTCGATTTGCTGCCAGATGGTTTGATTAGCACTTGCATCTGAAACAACAACATCAAAATGGTCGTCGGAACAAGAGGTGCTGAGACCGAGGAGCAATGCTGCCCCTACGAGTCCCGCGTTAACCTTATTCAAAAATATATTTTTCATTGTTCAATCTGTAGAATTAGTTTTACCAAATATCTTCAGGTGTAGCACCATTAAAGATGTTGCTAGGAGCATACTCGAAGAAGTCCATAAAGAACTGTGAGTCGAGTTTCTTGAGCGCTGACTTGAAGCGGATATAATAACTCTTGCCAGCCTTCATATCCATCACAGTCACAATACGACGAATAGCACCATTCTTATCACGAACAGTAGTTTCGCCCTTACCGTCACCCATAGTGAAATAACGAGGACCCTTCATGTAACCTTGGTTACGCAAAGCCTTGTCATTCTCAATATTAGTTTGATCATCTTCACCATCAATTACCCAAGGAATTGCAGGGTTGTCAGCCTTAGCTTCGTCGCGCATATCGAATGGCAAACCTACAGGAAGAAGTTTATTAGGTTCTTCACCCATATAAATTTGACACATACCACGCAAGCTATTCATAGAAACACCCATACGAATTTCGTATGTACCATCCTTTGGTACTGGAGGCAATTTCATTGTAAAGTCATACAGACCAGAAACCATAAATTCGTCACCTTGGTAGTCTACCCAGTTACCACCTGCACCAGAGAGACCTTCAAAGAGATAAAGCAACTTACAGTCTTGAGATTCATTCATAATATTGTCAAAATAACCATTTGGCATAATGGTATATTCACCACGACGAATATTATTTGAAATCATTTCATGAAGTACAGTAGCGACATCGAAACGAATTCTTTCTGAACCTAACAAGTTTCTGTTGTTTTCATCATTTACCAAGAAATCATCAATAGGGAAATAGAACCCATTTACTGCACTATTGTCAAAATCTCCATTATTGGGAGAGATCAAAATACCTTTGCTCTTGACTGCTGTTTCCTTATAGTCGCCTTCACGACCATTATTGTAAACAGAAATACGATTTACATAAATAGGATGATCTGTAGCATTGGGTTCTACAGCACTTTCGTCACCTACTTGAGTAACCTTTACCAAAGCAGGGTGTTTACCCATTGTTGTGTAGTAATCCCAAACGTTGGTTGGACAATTGGTAGTTTGTGGATTTGTCTTATCACCATACTTGTAATTATATTCACTATAGTGGCAAACAAAGCGGTCATACGCCATTTTACCCCAAAGTAAGTGATATGCAACAAACTTGTTTACGGCATTGTCTGGATGTGTGAAGTCATTATCAACATCTGCGTTTCCAGTTTTACCATAAATGCCCTCACATTTTTCTTTAACTTGAGACATTACATCGTCCCAGTTAATTTCTTCTGAATTATCAGCTAACTTAATGCCCCACTTTTCTTCATACAAACTATCAGGTTCGATCAAAGCTGTATAACCATAATAACGGTGTTGAGCATAAACGAAGTCATTGTATTCAATACCAGGAAGTATAAAAGATTCCTCACGTTCTTCGTTTTCATAAACCATATCCATTTCTTCCATCATTGCATCTGCCCACTTTGTCTTAGTCAACAAATAAGACATGACACGCATATTGCCAGCTTGTGCAATCAAATCAGGCAACATTTTGTTTGAAGGAGAAATTACAGTTTCTACGATATGAACCATACCATTAGAAAGTTCTATATCAGCTTTGATAACCTTAGAAGAACCTCCAATGATGAAGTCACCTTCACTATCCGCACGGCATGTTACAATACGATTCTTGAGGTTAGGCATTGTAAAAGAACCTGGAGTGGGGAAGTCTGCACTTTCATAAGCACTTTGCTCACCATTGTCAATAATACAACTATTGGCAATAAGTTCCATTTGTTCTGATGTCATATCCTCAACATTAGCTACTCCAAGTTCCCCCAGATACTTCTGCATAGCTGCATTATTAGGGAGAAACGCAGTATAATTACCACGTGTAGAAAGCACACTTGTCAAAGAAGATGCATCTGAAGTCTTACCTAATTTTACATTGTCAAAAACGACCTTAATCAAAGAAAAATCGTCATTAGAAGCAATGTATTCAGAAATGGTCAACTCTTCCTTGATTGCAAAGTTTGACTCATCAATTTCCTCGGTACAACTACCAAGTGAAAAGGCCAAACATAGCATAAAGAAAGCTCCAAGCCATTTCAAATTTGACTGTAAATTAAAGAAATTCATTTTCATAATTTTAAGCTTTATCATTTGGTAGTATATCTATCCCAAACAGGGTTTTGAACTAACTTACCTCCATATTCTACACCATTAATCTTAATTTCATCATTATGGATAGGTACATAGAGAGAATAGAGTTGCTTCAATCTGTTCTTAACCGTTGTAGGTACTGAAATGAAGCTAGTCAGGACATCTGTTGGATTATTTGTAAATTCAGCTTGACGTACAATATCAAACCATCTCTTACCTTCACCAATAAATTCACGTTGGCGTTCATTGTATACAAGAGTCAACAATTGTGTTGCGTTTTTGACATTACCACTGCGAGTCGCATAATCTTCGCGGCATCTTTCGTGGATAAATTCTGGCTCAACACCAGAAGCCTTAAGCGCGGGATTACTACGGCAGAACAAAGCATTTACCAACTTGAAACCTTCGTTTACTGCATATCCCTTCTTGTTTTCTTTGTCAGTAGAAGCTTGAACATTAGGAGTCATAGGATCCAAGATATAACGACGTGCAATAGCTTCTGCCTTGATCAACATAACATCAGCCAAACGATATACTGGCCAGTTAGCATCCATATTGGCGGTAGTACGGTATGAGCTACCATTCACTGTAGTCTTGGTTACATCCTTGCGATCAGTAATTGTCAAAGACTTTACAATATTCTTGTGATACATCTGTGTAGATGTTGTTGTAGAATAATTGTAAGTTTGGATAAGGCGGAAGTCTGTCTTCCAAAAACCTCTTTCTGGTGAAATACTAGAAAGTGCACTTGAAGTAAGCATACTTGCACCAATCATTGCACTTGGTTTCAAAGAACCACTTTCATACTTACCCAGGTAAGAAGCAATAGCGCTATTACCATTTACATCACCGTCATATTGCAACTCGAACACACCTTCGTAATCAGAGTTCTTACTACCGAAGATCTCACCATACACATTATCATAGATATATTGAGACACCTTATCTGAATAGTAACCTAAATAAGGATAACTCTTATTTTGATTTGGATCTTCTTCCAATGTTGGATTCAACAATTGGTCCTCATCATAATCCTTTTGGACTTGTGCCAAAACGTAATCGCAATTTTCGATAGCCTTTTCAAAACATTGCAACATTTGACGATCCAATTCAATTTGACTGAGTGTATCACCATTTGCGTTTACAATGGCATCACCCTTTTCAACAGCTTTTCTCAACATACAACCACGCCACAAATAGATGTCTGCCAAAAGCGCATGAATACTACGCTTTGTAAAACGTCCCTTTGTATCACTTGTAGAAGTATACTGTTCCGCACCATATGTCTTAGCCAATTCCAAAGAGTCACAGATATCAGCCAAAATTACAGCGCCAGGAGTAGCACCAATCTTACTTTCTTTAGCTTCTGCATCTGTACTGATTGACTTTGTTACATAAGGCACATTACGGAATGCACGAACCAAATAGAAATAGTACAAACCACGAAGTGCGTGCATTTCAGCCTTGATAGGTAACCAGTCACTTTGACGGAAACTTGGATCTACTTCGCTACCAGGCACAGTCATTTGTTCACCTTTTTCCAAAACCTTGTTACAATAGTTAATTCCAGTATAGAAATTAGACCACTTGAACATGCCTTGAGTAGGTTGAAGAATTGCCTGTTGCAAGTAAGTAATGTGAGACTGAGACATGTCATTCTGAGTAAAGTTATCAGAACGAAGTTCACCCCAATAAAGGATACGTCCTGTAATATCAGACTTTGTCATCTGCAAATAAGCAGCAGAACGAACGTTGTCCAAGTCATTCTTATCCTTCCAAAAATCATCTTCTGTGATTTGGTCTGTAGGAAGCACAGTCAAGAAATCTTCACATGAAGTTAGACCGAGAGCTAATGCTACTCCTCCAGCAAGAAGAAACTTTTTAAATATGTTATTTGTTTTCATTTTAGCTCAATTTTAGAATCCTACATTCAAATTGATAGTAAACGAACGAGAACGTGGTGTTTGTGAATCATCATAGCATGGGCTGAATCCATACGCAGAGTGTTCAGGGTCTACACCTGAGTATCTTGTCCAGAAGATGAGGTTGTTACCAGAAGCACCAATACGCAAACTGCTCAAACCAATCTTCTTCAACTGCTTTTCTTTGAAACCGTAAGAAAGTTGGAAATATTGGAAACGCATAAAGTCACCTGGCTCAACATAGCGGTCACTCATCAATGCATTGTACGAAGCGCCAGCATCTGCATTCATTGCACGTGGAATGTCGCAAACATCACCATTCTTTCTCCAACGGTGGTTAACAGAAGCACATTGGTTATTGTTACTTCTCATGTTTTCAGCATACATACGTGCCAAGTTAACGATCTTATTACCAATACGGAAGTTAAAGTTTGTCTTCAAAGACCAACCACCATACTTCAGGTCGATACCCCAACCACCAGTTACTTTAGGATTAGAGCCACCAAGATAAACAATATCCAATTCGTCAATTTGACCATCATGGTTGATATCTTCATAGATAACATCACCACCTTGGAATTGGTAGTTGATACCACCATAGTTGAAGATCATAGGAAGTGGGTTACCATTCTTATCGTATACTACATTACCTGTAGCATCGCGTACGATAGGAGCAGTTTTACCTTGTGCTTTTGCTGTATTGACTTTAGAACCTGTTACAGGATCTGCTTCAGGCAAATAATACTGGTTCTTATTTTCATTCAAGAAGTAACCATTGTGATCATAGTCATATGCATACACACCCTTATAACGGAAACCATAGATACCACCAAGAGCATGACCGATTTGTACACGCTTCATCAATTGACCTGCGCTTGAGATATTAGCATAGTTGTAGTCATCGTTCTTACTTGCAAGAACTGATGCATCCATTTCGGTTACAGTATTGATATTTTGCGCAATATTGAAACGCAATTGTGTAGCAAACTTACCAACCTTGAAAATATCACGTGTATTGATATAAAGTTCCCAACCTTGGTTTTCCATTGCACCGACGTTAGCCCAATCCAAATAAGAGAAACCAGTAGATGAAGGAATACTTACACCACTATTCAAAAGGTCTGTTGTATTCTTCTTATAAACATTCAAGTTGAAAGTTACGAGATCTTGGAACAATCCGAGATCTACACCAATATTCCAAGACTTGGTCTTTTCCCAACGAATTTCAGTCAAACGGAGGTTGTTAGGTACAATTGATTGTGTACCATTGTAAGAACCTGCTGCAGAATATTTGTTGTAAATCAAACCTTCTGAGAATGAAGCGTTACCTGTAATACCCCAACCTGGACGGAATGCCAACATACTAACAACTTTCTTCAAAGGCTTAAAGAAGTTTTCGTCACTGATATTCCAACGACCTGAGATACCTGGGAAGAAACCCCACTTATTACCACTACCAAACTTTGTACTACCATCAGCACGTAAAGTTACGTCAAATGAATACTTAGAACCAATAGAGTAGTGAACAGATCCTGTACCACTCATTGTATGAGATTTACCAGTAGATGTATAAGTGTTTTGCAAGTAACCAGGAACAGTTGGAGAAGTAATACCACCACTGATACCAGAAGACTTGGTATACTGGTTAGTACGACTGCTTGTACCCACATCGAATCGCGCTAACACTTGGAGAGAGTGCAAATCATTTTCGAAGTGTGGACGGAATACCAATTGGTGACGAGTATTGAAGTCAAAGTTCTTTGACTCATAATTACTTGTCAAGTCAATTTCATCAGCCCAAGTCTTAGAAGTCAAGACGCCTGGGTAATAATCGTGAGTACTTTCTGTATATGCATTCAGTTGTACTTCACCACGATAGTTCAATTGGTGTTCATCTTCTTCTTTACCCCAAAGTTTATATTCCAACGCAAACTTCGGTGTAATAGTATATGTAGACTGCTTCTTCCAAGAGAGGTTAGCAATAGCAACAGGGTTACTCTTTTCTACACGGTCACGGAGATAATATGAAGTCAATCCACTATTGTTAGCCAACATACCAGGTGAACCTGCTGCAGGAGGCATAATATAATAGTCACCTGTATTGTGATAATCTTCTTCACCTGGACGACGTTCCATACGGTAAACAGACATATTAGGCATTGCTTGATAAGCATAACTCATCAAACCTCCGTCATAGTTCATATTATTATTTGTATATGCCAATGAGAAGTCAGATACAAACTTAATACGGTCTGAAACGAAGTAGTCCAATGCCAAACGGGTTGTAAATCTATCCAATGACTGCTTAATCACAGTACCTGTAGCATGGTTGTAGTTACCTGACACACGGAAGTTAGCCTTATCACCACCACCAGATACAGACAAGCTATAATCATGAGTTTGACCAAATTGTGTTACCAAATCAAGCCAATCAGTATTATTACTATAGTTGCCATAATAAGCAGTGTAGTCACGCAAGTACATCAATTCGACGATACCAGAAGCTACGTCACTTTGTTTAGGATTAAAGTAAGCTTCCTTCAACATCATTGAATAACCGTCACCATCGAGCATTTTCATGCCTTCTGGTTGCCAGTGACCAGAGAAACGGTAACCGAAGTTTACACGAGTCTTACCACGTGCACCACGGCGTGTAGTAATTTCGATTACACCATTAGAACCGCGAGAACCCCAAATAGCAGTTGCAGCAGCGTCCTTCAATACGTTAATCTTTTGAATATCATCAGGGCTTACTTGAAGAAGAGTTGCAAATTTTTCTTCATTCATGTCATTCGCATCAAATTCTTCCTTGTCGTAGCTTTCGAGAATATAACCGTCAACAACGATCAAAGGTTCTTGGCTACCATTGATAGAAGTCACACCACGCAAGCGCATTGATGTACCAGCACCAAGGTTACCAGAGTTGGCAACGATATCCAAACCTGCGATTTGACCTTGGAGGGCTTCACCTGCAGTTTCAAATGAAAGACCTTCCATAGCATCCATGTTGAGCGATTGTTGCGCAACAGAAATTTCACGTTCTGGAATTTCCAAACCGTTTGATTTAATCTTTCTTGTAGCAGTTACAGTTGCTTCACTAAAGGTGTTCTTATCTTTCAGTTGTACACGGAAAGATGTCTTAGCACCGATTGCCATACGTTCTGTCTGATAACCAATATAAGAAATCTGCAATCTGTTAGCAGTATTCTTAATACTCAGAGAGAAGTTACCATTGGCATCAGTTTGCGTTGCTGACACAGCACGATTGGAGTTATCCAATTCGACTACGTTCGCCATAATCACAGGTCCATCTGTACTGAAGACATGACCTGAGACACGCTTTTGGGCAAAACCAATTGCACAGCAAAAGCATAAGGCAAAAGTCAATAAATACTTTATGTTATTCATAATATCTGATTATTTTCTAAGTCTATATCTTTGAATAAAGGACTTCGCCTTATTGGGAGTTGCCCATTCTGCATCATATCTACCACCAGACAATGGTGCGAAATTGAGAACATTATCAACTTGGTGCAATACGATATAAGAAGAGTTCTTAATAGTTGTCGCACCATTCTTAGGCGCAATATCAAAGTTAGCGTCGCGTGCCAAAAGGTTATATGGAGCAACTACATTTACAGGAGCAGAATTGCCAACACCTTCAACTGTAATCTTACCATTTGTTTGGTTGACACCTAATTCAATATATACGTTTTCTTTATTATCAATACAAGATGTTTGATATGAACCATTAGCAGTTACATTATCTACATAGAATGACTGGTCTTGGAAGTGATATTTCACAAAGTTAACCAACATTGTAATCATCGCAATAGCTGTTTGTTGATCTTCCTTTGCCATCACATAACCTTCACCCTCTGGAGAAGGAGTCTTTTTAGACTCGATGAATGCTTCAATTGTTTCAAAGGTAGGAAGACCCTTGTTATCAATAGCATCACGCACGGCCGCATTTGTAGGTACATATACTGTATAACGATAGTTATTGAAGAAACGAACTAACTTTTCTTTTTCAGCAGGCATGAATCCATCTGTATCCATGAAGACACGATATTTATTTTGCTCAGCTTTCCAGTCTTCGTTGCTCAATCTATCAAATACGAAAGTACTATCAATTGTATCCCCAGAGACCTCATCAACTACGTATGAGTATGAAGGTTCGCCATTTGCTTCAAAGCGTTGTACCATGTTCAAGCCCAAGAGTTTCAACATTTCTTCAGGGAATGAAGTGTTGCACAACTCAAAGAATTCAGAGAATTCATCAGTCTTATAAAGAACATTGTATACAGAACGAGTTGTAGCTTGCATTGGACGATCCAAGAAGTAGGTCATACCGTTACCATAACCGTTAGTCTTTTGAGTCATATCATGTACTTCATTTACAGTACAGTGGTGCTTATTAGCAGAACCTTCGACAGCATTAAGTTGATATTGGAAACCACCATCAACCTTCATGCCCATGTTACCATTTGCACTTTGGTTGTCTACCATAATAATAGGAGCACCACTTCTTGCAGTAAAGAACTTCTTATCTGTATTCAACTCATTCGCTTGGCCATCTTCGTGTACCAAAATGTGTTGGTCAATCATATCAATAAGGAGAGTCTTTACTACCAAACCAGCACCTGAATTCAAAGTATTAGTAGATTCATGCTTGTTACCATTCACACCACCTACGACTGGCACCAAGTCTGATTCACTTTGACCAGTTTCCATATTATATAGGTATGCTTGTGCACGAATAGGCAATTTAGCACCAGCTTTGTTTTGATATTCCATTCTCCAATATCTATAACGCAATGGGTTATCACTAGCAATAGACATTGGGTCTACTAAACCATAAAAACCAAGACCTTCGTCAGTTGGCACGAAGAATGAGAAGTTACTTTGCATCGCTTTGAGGTAAGTAGAATAATACTTCTTCAAAGGTGCATTTGCGTAACTACTACCTTCAATATAGTTATCGTCCGCACGAACTACAGCTTTTACGATATTAGTATTTTCAGAGTAAAGAGCTGGACCGATTACTGCAGCATAGTCTGCAGGAGTAATCAGACGGTCCATTACATACAATACACCATTGTTTGCCAACATCACTTTCTTGATGCGTTCTTTGAATTTTTCTTCAGAAGCATATTCTGGATTATTCAAGTCAAACATTTGGTCCTGAGCATCGTTCATGATAGTCATGTACTTACTTGGAACAGTTTCATTGAATGAATCCTTCATCAAGTTGTTCAAAAGTGGTTGGATAATATCCAAAGGAATTTGAGAGATATTTACATCCAAGTTTTCCTTTGTATTCTCTACAACACCATAGCGTTCCATCAAACCTCTACCACCACCGCGGAGGAAGTATTCTTCGAAGCTTGCATCATTAGGCACGAAGATAGCAGCCATATCATTCTCTTTTGTTACAGAAGAACTGATAGCATACTGATTCCATCCTGGGTCGTATGTCAAAGAAGCATTAGCACCCAAATCCTTCTTATCAGGATCCTGAGTCACCTTACCACTTTGTGAGCGGTCAGCAATATAGCGCTTTTGATATACAGAGTCATTACCAATATCCTTAAGTTTACGATATTGGTCTGTCAAGTCATAATCATAATATGGAGCACTGAAACGTTCCATCAACAAGCTGAAATAGTGTGTTGAAGTAGAAGGATCAGCAGCCATTTTTTCAGGTGTACCATTTACACGAAGAACTTCAGCCATATTATCAGGAATAACAACAGCCTTGTCCATTACGTGAATATAACCATTCAAACAAACTACGTCTTGTTCCATTACACGGCTGTCATAGATATAACTGCGGTTTTCGCCGCCGTCTGCACCTTCCGCCCATCCGTTTTGGTCACCAACAATGAATGCGATATCACGATGTCTGATATTCTTTTCATTCATCTGGCCTTCCAAGAAGTGGGTCATCATTGGCGCAGTCTTATCCATAACCATATACATGTGACCACGTTCTGCAGTAGCATACTTATCCCAGAAACGCCAGTCACCAGTAGGATTTCCTTCTGCATCAACGCCAGGAATATTCTTACTTACAGGCAGTTCATCCCATTTCCACATACGGACGCTGTCCAATATAGAAGCAGAACAAGTTTGGCGCAGACAAAGGTTCTTACCGCCTCCTTCTGTGTTAGAAAGCATTTCCAACACATAAGAGCTATTCAACATACAACCATTCAACAAAAGTTTCTTTTGAGAAGTAGTCAAATTTGAATAATCTCTCACAGGATTACCATCTGTACCAATCCAACCTGATTTTGCAAAGAAAGCTTTGTACGCTTCATCATCAGCAGCAAAAATTGTCTTGCTACCAGTTGTTGAAAGCACTTCCTTATAACCAAGGTCGTCAATCAAATTCACCATTGTAGTGAAGTTCCTTGCTTTCAGCTCGTCATAAAGGCTTCCGCCCAGATGAGGAGGCATGGTCTCATCGAGATCATAATCATCTGAACAAGAATACGTAAGACCAGTCAATGAGAGCAGGCACATTGCACCAAACAATGCTTTTCCCATTCTTAGAAAACGGTTTTTCATACGCATTAATTTATTGAATTATATTTATTTTTATTGAATTTCGCGTAGGTACACTCCTATGTAATGTGGCAAATTTAGCACAAATTTATTGATTAGACGAATAAACTTGAAGATAAAATGTACAAAGATTATATTTTTTTTAGTTTTTTAATCATCACTAATTTTATAGAGAAAAAGCATTATGAAACATCTTTTTGACATTTTCTAATAAAGTCATGAATATACGCAACCCATATGTGGAAAAATGCTAAAATTACCGCGCAGATACAAACAAAAAGAAACACCCAAGAGAGCATAGAATTACCACTAAACCCTACAAGGATTAAATCTGATAAGAAAGGAGAGAATAAGCAAAGGCTGACTGGGAACATTATTACTTAAACAATCAAAAGTTCGTTTCATGCCCACATATCAAACGCCACGAGAATCGATTATTCATAAAAATTTCTTAATCGTTGGCAAGGATTAAATTCTCAGCAAATTTTACACATTTATATAGGCTGTTTTAATCTATTACAAAAGCAAAAAAAGGCGAAGTATAAAAAGCAACAAAATCACCCATAAAAACGCAGAATAGACTCATCTATTTTATGAACTTGTACAAACTCCTTTATGCAGATAATTAGAATATTATGCCACATCATATAAGACAAGAAGCAAAGAACAATGCACCTTATATTTTATGCAAAAATAACACTCTAAAATCACCGAAAAGATTCCGCAAGAAGCCAATCTTAAAGTAAAAATTTAAGTATTTTTTTTGACATTTTAAAAGTCGCTAAAAAATATTTTAGGACAAAAAACAGTGCTTTAATGGGATTTTACTTCTAATTTGGTAGTGCGGAAATTTAAGCAGTCTTATATAGAACAAAAACGCCTATCAAGAAACTGCAATAGTTTCTACTTCGATCAACCATTCAGGCCGACACACTCGTGCCAAGGTAATCAGCGCAGGGATATTTGGAATTTTTTCTTTCAAATAAGCATCGACAACAGAATAGTCCGCCACGTCACGAAGATAGACTATCAAGTACTTCATATCAGAAAGAGAGGCGCCAGCATCCACCAACAATTGTTCAACATTCAAGAACAAGCGCTCAGTCTGCGCCACCACATCTCCTTGATATAAGCATTTACCATATTTATCTATACTCGCTGTTCCTGAAATCAAATGAAGTCGTTCGCCAGCCAAAGTCAACGAAGTACCACGTTCAAAAGCGACACCATATTCATACGTTGGATTCAAATATTCCAAGGCCTGTAGGTATTTTACATTAGCATCGCTCGTGCCCGACACCGAAAAGAAATCTGCAGAAACTATAGCTTGGGTATCATCTGAACATCCCTCGATACCAGTAGAAGTAATAAAGTGAGTAGATGGTGTCAGACCTTGTTCTGCAAAAACATCATTGCGCCCTTTCACCACACCGGCATAATGACGGTCCACATCCCTGACATAAAGCCAAGTGCGATGACAATCGTTCAAAAGTGTCATACCTTCTTCCTCAAGCCAAGCACAATGTTTGGCAAAGGCCAGTTTTGTCTGCCCCTCAGCATCCAGCCCTTCTATCTCTGCAGCAGAATAGCGGACAGTATGAAAAAGCATTTTGCCTTCGGAAAAAGTCACCTTCATCATGTCGGGCGTACCTTCTTTTTCAATATTTTCCTCGTTCAAGAAGAGCACATTCAATGCCACCTTACTACCATCCAACAAGGGTTGTTCGATATACGACACCGCTGCTTCGGACAACAACTCCTGATACAACTTATGCGCTCTGACAATAGACATTTGATTGGCCGCATCAGTCAAATAAATTCTGACAAACAACAATTGCTGAAGCGTCACTTTCTTTGTATCCAAGAGCGAAGACAGCGACACATACAAATCGTCCAATTGTTCACACAAAGTTGTCTTTACTTTGGGCGAGAGTATATCAAAAATGAATTTATGCTCTGACATGGCGTCTATATTAATCTATCGTGATATTCTTTTCTATTCTATTTCGAACCGCCTGTACTTACGACACGTTGGTATCCTTCCAAAATGCACCTTGGCGTGTTTGTCGTTCTCTGAAATTACGCTTTACGAGTTCCACGAATTGGTAATTTTTCAGTCCCCAATCTGGCGCAATCAGCAGTTCTTTGGGCGATTGCGAAGTAAAACGTTCCACTGCGATATCCGGGCGCAATCTTTCTACAAAATCAGTCACAAGCGCAGCATACTCTTCTGGCGTATAAAGCTTGAAGTCCTCTGGGCAGCCAGCATATTCTTTCGCCATTGCAGTACCTCTCACGATTTGTAGCTGGTGCAGTTTCAAGGTATCTATCGGCAGGTTTGACAGCGTTAGTGCATGCCCTAAAATTTCTTCTCTGCTTTCTCCGGGCAATCCCAAAATCACATGCACACCGACAGGTATTTCTCTCTCTGCAGTAAGCTTCACGGCATCTTCGACGCAAGCGAAATCATGTCCGCGATTGATTCTTTTCAGCGTTTTGTCTAATGTTGACTCCACGCCATATTCCAGCAGGACAAACTTATCTTTGTGCAACTTTGCAAAGTAATCCAGCAATTCATCACTCACACAGTCCGGGCGCGTACCAATCACTAATCCTTCGACGCCGTCAACACTTAATGCTTCTTCGTAAAGACGCTGCAAGCGTGACATCTCTGCATACGTATTTGTGTAAGCCTGAAAGTAGGCCAGATACTTCATGTAGGGATATTTCTTCGAGAAGAATTGCTTACCTTCCTCCAACTGTTGTGCCACGGATCTTGCATCAGCGCAATACGCCGGATTGAATGTTTGATTGTTGCAATACGTGCATCCGCCCCACCCTACCGTACCGTCACGATTGGG
>JAEIGA010008805.1_pt1 | contig 15268 bp, 12 predicted proteins | sample 9270691 | NCBI WGS metagenome assembly JAEIGA01 (sample SAMN17057246, study PRJNA624740) | gut metagenome | biome: biome; isolation source: fecal sample | host: Bos grunniens | place: China: Xizang | collected 2019
CCTGGTATATACAAGTTGCACAAATTTCACCTATTTTCACCACCTAAACTTTGTGCATATTTTCACAAGTTTTTTTTCAATTTTCTATTGACATTTTATCCCAAATATGCTACACTATACTCAAGGGATAACTATAATCTGGTTCTCCTGTTCTTCCTGATTGTGTTCACTGGGTTGACCCACTTAACAAGTTTTGTCTATTACAATCCTTATCCAAAAACCAAACCACTGGGTTGACCCATTTACAATGGGTCACCCGTTACCACTGGGTTGACCCATTAACAATGAGTCACCCTTTACCACTGGGTCAACCCACTCTGAACACATATTACAAACATCTTTATAGAAAGGAGTCTCTTTTATGGCTGGTTACAAACATCTTGAAATCCCTATGGATTTTGAGAGATACGTTCGTGACAAGAAAGAGTCAGCCAAAGCATATTACCGATATCTATTGTCACGAGTTGAACGTATGTTCCAATACAAGAACCTACCTGATACTATTCCTCACGAGATATTAGATAGGTATCTTTTTATGAACGGTATAGCTTTAATTACAAAAGTAAACGATAAGTTATACTGTTTTTACGGTAATGCCGGTGGACCACAGGATGTTTACTACAGACCTACTCAATTTATTGTAGCTAATCCTCACATTAAAGTAAAAGGTGAAATTTTTTCGGCGAATATCACAATATTCCCAAATCCTACCTACCCTGAACTGGGTCAACCCACTGGAGTTTTAATTCGCAACGATACCGAGTGGTTCGGTTTACATCCACTTTTAGCTCGTTATTCCTATCTACTATCAGAAAACACTTTAACACTTCGTACAGCTGATGTTATGTTACGAGTAATCGCTTTAATCACTGCAAAAACTGATGCTGAACTTAAATCAGCAAATGAGTACCTAACATCTCTAGAAAAAGGAATTCTTGGTGTAATAGGAGAATCAGCTTTTCACGAGGGTATCGAATTACAATCACCACCGTCACAAAATGGTTCCTATTTAACCCAGTTCATAGAATATCAGCAGTACTTAAAAGGTTCATTCTTTGGTGATATTGGTCTTTCAGCTAACTACAATATGAAACGTGAAGCAATAGGCAAGGGAGAATCTACTCTTGACCAAGATGCACTTTTACCTTTAGCTGAAAATATGCTCAAGTGTCGTCAAGAAGACCTTGCCAAAGTTAACGATATGTTTGGCACCAACATCTCTGTAGAATTTTCATCATCTTGGTTAACCAACAAGATTGAAACTTTAGCAACTCTCTCAAATCTTACCCAATCTCCAACTCCATCACCATTCGGGGGACTGGGTCAACCCAGCGACAATGATGGTGAAAATAAGGGTGAAGTTGAGGAAGATGAGACAGTTGGGACTGATGGGACGGAGTCGGGTCAGGATAGGGTCAGTGATGGGACTAATGGAACTGATGGAACTGATGAGACTGAGTCGGGTCAGGATAGGGTCAGTGATGTGTCTAGTGAAGAAAGTGAAGAAAGTGAAGATAGTGAAGATAGTGATGTGATGGAACCTGCGGGTGATAGTGAAAATGAAGAGAGTAAGATAAATGATATTAGTATTGACGAGGAATTCACTGAGTTGCTAGAAGATGTAATGGAGAAAAAAGATGATACTGGGTTAACCCAGCTTGAAGAAGTGATAGGGGGTGAGAGAAATGAGCCTACCGGAAATGAGGAAAGCACAGAAAGTTAAAGAGATTTTTCCTGTAGTAAATGGATTGTTTAGTAAAATGGATTATAATTTTAGAAATGAAGTAACTAAGAGCAATCTTGATATTATGTTTATAAGTAATTATGGTAATAGAAATCCTAGTCCGGTTGTTGAGTTTGTTCAGGGTGATGCTAATTATGGTGAAGCTTTGACTAGTCAACAGTTAACTGAATTGGCTGGAATTATTCTTGAAATGTATAAGCCTAAGTGGGATAAGATAGGTGACATATATGATATAGAATATGACCCTATACATAACTATCTTGATGAGTGGGAAGATACTAGTGAAGAGGTTGTTGACGGTGAGGGTACAAAAACCACAACAGGAGCTACTACTTATGGAAAGATTGTTAGTAATACAGGAACAAGAAGTGATGCTGAACATATAGCTAATAGTGGTACTGATGAGAGTACAGTTACTAGAACTGATGATTTAACTAAGACAGAAACTAGAAATCTTAGTGATAATAGTACTAGAACTGATAATTTAAGTAAGGAAGTTACTTATGGTAAAAGTGAGTTAAGAACAGATAATTTGTCTGAGCAGACAACTTATGGTAAAAGTGAGACAAGAACTGATGCTTTGAAAGAGGAAGTTACTTATGGTAAAAGTGAGACAAGAACTGATGCTTTGAAAGAAGAAGTTACTTATGGTAAGACTGATACTAGAACTGATAATTTAACTCACGGAATTTCAGGTAGTGAAGTTACAACTCCTAATACAACAGATACTGAAAGTGTTGTTCCTTTTGGTGGGTCAACCCCGTTAACTATTGGAACTAATGCTGAAACAGGAACTAGTACTTTGTCTTATAATCAGAGACAAAATACTGATACTGGTACTCAAACTAATGCTTTAAGTGGTAAAGATACTACTGATAATACCGGTACTCAAACCAATGCTTTAAGTGGTAAAGATACCACTGATAATAGCGGTACTCAAACGATTGCTCTTTCAGGTAGCGATAGCACTTCAAATACAGGTACACAAACTAATGCTTCAAGTGGAAAAGATACTACTGTTAATACAGGTACGCAAGGGATTGCATCTAATAAGACTGGTACAGTAACTACCAGCGATACAGGTACAGCCAGCACCGTAGAGAGTGGTAGTAAGTCATTTACTCAGGATAGTACACTTAATAGAACAAGTGGAAGTACTGAGAGTTTCACAGGTAGTGATAGAGTTAATTCAAGTAACTCATCAACCGAAGACGTGACCACCAATAGAGATAGGTCAGGACGTCACTTCGGAAATATTGGAAATTTGACTAGTCAGAAAATGATTAGCGAAGAGATTAAACTGTGGAAATGGAATTATATGAAAGAAATACTTGAAGATGTAAAAGAGTTTTGTACTTTACCTGTATATCTTAATGCTACTGAATGGGAAATAAAATTTTAATACTGGGTTAACCCAGAAAGAAAGGAGAAAAGAATGAAAAATTTTAATGGTGGTTATCAGATTATAGACTGTGATGGTCTTGATATGACTGATAGCAATGCACAGACAATTGATGGTATTTGGGACAAGGCTAATAAGGCTTGCGAAGATGGAATGTTTGTACTTGCTGCAAATTGTGTATGGGGTGATAACTCTGATGCACCTCTTACTCCACTTCCTTGCTTTTTGCAGAAGTGGAACAGCAAGTTAATAGTTGCCACCTGTTCAGTCAAGTCAGTTCAGATAACTGATGAAGACGTTTGCACGGTTGTTGATTTAGTTAGTTGAGAAAGGAGCTAAGAAATGGAAGTTACACAGATTGCGGATATTGTTAATGAGACTAATGCCGAGTTTACAGGAAGTAAGACTACGGAAAATATTGACCTTAATAAGGTTGTTGAAACAGGTTCAGAAGTTTTGAATTCTGAAAGCGATAAGATTCTTGATAATTATGTTCATAACTTGATTGACAGGATTGGTAAGGTGGTTTTCGTTAATAGACCTTATACTGGGTCAACCCCGTCTGTTATGATGGATAGCTGGGAGTACGGTGCTATCCTTGAGAAAATTCAGTATGAGGGCGTTCCGGAAGCTGAAGAAAATGATAGCTGGAATCTTGTTGATGGTCAAAGTTATGACCCTAATGTTTTCCACAAGCCTGAAGTCAGTGCTAAGTTTTATAGTGAAAGAAGAACATTTGATGTTACTATGTCATTTGCTAACAGACAGGTTAAAAGTGCATTTACATCAGGTGCTCAGGTGCAGGCTTTCTTCGCTATGATTGAAACTGCTATCAGCAATGGTATGACAGTTAAAATGGATAGTTTGGTGCAGTTGACTATTGCAAATGCTATTGCAACTGTTTATAATAACAGAGCTAGTAAGCCTGTTCAGTATTATGATTTAGTAACTGCTTATAGAACAGCTACTGGTGATAGTACTGTTACTCCTGAGAATGCACTGGTTAAACCTGAGTTCTGCCGTTGGGCTGCAATGACTATGAAGAGAGTAATTGCTAGGATGAAGAAACTTAGCGTACTTTTCAATGCTGGTGGAAAATATAGGCATACTCCGTCTGATAGATTACATTTGATTCTTCATAGTGATTTCACAGCAGCAGCTGAAGCTTACTTATATGGAGATACTTTCCATAATGAATTTGTTAAGCTTCCTAAGGCTGAAGAAGTTCCGTTCTGGCAGGGTTCTGGCACCGGATTTGCTTGGAGTGATACTTCAAAGATTATTGTCACCCCTAGTGGTGGTAATAGTTCAGTAACTGTAAACAATGTTGTTGGTATTGCATTTGACAGAGATGCTCTTGGTGTAAGTAATTTGGATAGAAGAGTTACTACAAATTACAATGCAAGAGCTGAGTTCACCAATAATTGGTACAAGTTTGATGCCGGTTATTTCAATGATTTCAACGAGAACATTGTTGTGTTTACACTTGGTGAGCCTACTGGAAGTAATAGTACAAAAACTGCTAAAACTTCAAAATAGTGGGTTAACCCATTGATTAAACGGGGTGGTATAGTGAATTGTACCACCCTGTTTTAATAGAAAGAGGTGAAGATAGTGGCTTATGTAAATTGCGATATAACAACTGACCAAACTTTAGCAAGTACAGTATATGCTTATGGTCAATCACCTCCACGTCCATTTAATGGTGATTGTAGAAGATATTTTACAAGAGTAGGTAGAGATACATTTGCAAATCCTGTAGATCAAGTTTATGGTGTATTACGTGTCCAAATGTATTTTGATACTTGGCGTGGACTTGTTATGCATATGGTTGTAACTGATGTTCGAAGCAGTGAAAAACTTATAGACATTTCTTGGACAATAGGTAGCGGTACTTGGACAGCACCTACTGCTGGCTTTTTTGTTTTTGGTGTTGATGATTCTACAGAACTTGCTATTGTAAATATTTGGATTGGTAGTGGTAACACTACTACTAGTGAGTGGTTTTATTTTGATACTTTTAGGGATACTAATGATAAACTACATAAATTATATCTTGCATTAAAAGAATCAATGCCTCCTGAACACGAGTTTCAAAGTGTTGCTAGAATAGTAGGTCAGGGTGGTGATTTTGACTTAACACAGTTAGAAAATACTACTGATGGTGAAGCTGTTACTGGCGGGAGTCAATCGGCTTTTATTAGTTTTCCTAATAGTTCTAAGATAAGTAATCTTTATCCATATCCTGTAATAGGAGAATGGAAAACTCTAATGTATAGTGGTATGAACCCATTAGATATAAAATGGACTAGTACTACTGCTTTTACATTACGATTTACTGATGTTGAGCTAGGTGGAGTATATCAGGATTATAGTTATACAGTTACTTCTAATCAAGATTTATATATAATGTTGCTTAGAGAAGTGACTGAAAGTAATGATTATTTAAGACCTAGTATAGTTGCTATTGATAGGACAACAGGATTATGTGATTATAATAATGAAAGTCCTACTGACCAGCAAATGGAAGCTCTTAGTCATTGGCTTGTTATAAATTATAATGGTAGTGGAATTTGGGGACCTCCAAATGGACCCGGGGGTGGTACTGGTCATAATATAATTGAAGATGAGCCGATTGATAATGAAACATTACCTACGGTAAATGCTTTGAATACCGGTTTTAATAGGTTATATTGGTTTGATAGTACTACTGGGTTAACCAAGTTACAAGAATTGAATAGATGGATGAGCAATCCTGATATACAAATTGATAATAAAATGTATAAAGAAGACCCGTTACAGGCATTTATTGGTTTATATATAAGTCCAATACCTATTCCTAATAGTGGAAACAATTCTGACCACGTTTATTTTCTTGGTCAAGATACTGAAGTTCTTGCAAATTGGATTACTGAACAGTTCTTTGAAATTGATTGCGGTGAGTGTATAGTTGATTATCCTTGTCACGAGACCTATCTTGATTATGACCCCTATACTAAGATTAAAGCGGTGTTACCATTTGTAGGCACTATTGATTTGAATACCGATGATATAATGGGAAAAAAGATTAAGCTTAGTTATATATGCGATGCATTGACTGGTGGATGTATAGCAAGAATTAAGGTAGATGGTGATAAAGGTGAAACTATTCATTATGAGAAAGCTGGAGCTTTCTTGATTCAAATTCCTTTTACTAAGAGTGATTTTTCTGCTCAAGTTAATGCTAGAAAAGAAGCTCTTAGTTATATTGGTAAAATGGTAGCGATGGGGGGACTAACTGCATTAGCCGGCGGTACTGGTGGAATAGCAGGAGCTGTTGCTGGAGTTAGTGGAATTGGATTTAGTGCAAGTGCTTTGCAAGGTGGAGTTAATACTGCTCTAAATAATGCTACATCTCATAGACAGTATGAATATAATAATGCTTCTGGAGAGGGTATTGCTGCATACTTGGGTGTTCAAACGCCATACTTGTTAATAGAAATTCCTACACTGGCTAGACCTGAAGATGATGAGATGTACATTGGAATGCCTAGTCAGATAACTGGAGAAGTTGGTGATTTTAGTGGATACTCTAAATTTAGAGAAGTTCATTTGGAGAATGTTGTTTGTACTGGCAAAGAAGCTGATATGATAATGCAGAATTTGCTAAGTGGAGTTCTTATTTTTGAGGGAAGTGCTACTCCTGATTATACCCCCGTTGTTAGCGGAAATCATACTATTGTTTTCTTGCAAAATTTAAGTGAACGGAATTGTATTGGAAAAACTTTTGATGATGTAAATAGGAGAAAGATTGAGAGTAAACTTGTTTATCAGCATAGTATTGAAGAACCCGTATTTCTTGTTAATGAAGATGTTAGCAATTATAATTATGCTTATATCCATTTGTTTAAGAGATACTACTATATTGAAGATATTATTTATAGAGAAAATGGTATGCAAGAGGTTCATTTTAGTGTAGACCCTCTTCAAAGTTTCAAAGATGGTATTAAAGATTGTAAAGGTATTGGAGAACGAAGTGCTGATGACAGTTTGGTTAATTATAGGATAAACGATGGTGCTCTTACTGTTCAGCAGAATAACCAAGTTTATACTATGAAGTTTAAGAAGAGTAATATGACAACATTTAGTTTTAATAGAAGTGCTGCCGGATATGTTGTAATATTATCTGCAGGCGGCTGGGTTGACCCAGAGGTTTAATGTATGAGTAAAGAGAAAATTGATATTAAAAGAGTCGAAAGTGGTACCGGTGCTGAATATTATGATGTATCACATATTGATAAATTGAATTGTCATTACAATGTTATATTCGGAAAACGAAGTAACGGTAAGACTTATAGTGTATTAAAGAAAGTGATTTGCAATTATGCGAAAGATGGTAGTCAAGGTGGATATATAAGAAGATATCGAGAGGATTTCAAGGGAAAACGAGGGGCTACAATGTTTGATTCGCTAATAGCTAATAATGAAATTAGTAAAGCAACTAATGGAAAATGGACAACAGTTAAGTTTTATAGTGACCGGTGGTATTTTGCAAAAGAAGAAGATGGACGACTTGTAAGTGATAATACCCCGTTTTGCTTTGGTTTTTCATTAGCACAAATGGAGCACGATAAGAGTACTAGTTACCCTAGGATTACAACAGTTATATTCGATGAATTCTTGAGCAGAATTGGTTATCTTCCTAATGAATTTGTATTATTTATGAACGTACTTAGTACAATTATCAGACAGCGTGATGATGTTAGAATTTATATGCTGGGAAATACTGTAAATAAGTATTGTCCGTATTTCCAAGAGATGGGATTAAAACACATTGAAGAAATGGAAGCCGGTACCATTGATATTTACCAGTATGGAGAAAGTAAACTAAAAGTTGCTTGCGAATATACTGCAAATCATAACATTGAGGGTAGAAAATCTGATGTATATTTTGCATTTGATAATCCTAGTTTGCAGATGATTACTGGTGGTGCTTGGGAATTAGACTTGTATCCACATTTACCTAAGAAGTATGAGCTTGAGAACATTGTTTATAAATATTTCATTAGTTTTAATGATAATATTTTACAGTGTGAAATTCTAGAATTTGATGATTGCTGTTTTACTTATGTTCATAGAAAGACTACTGAAATTAAACACCCTGAGAAAGATATAATCTATTCAACTGAATATGACCCCCGTCCAAATCATATTAGAAATATGCTACATAATAGTAGTGATTTTAATAAAAAGATTGCTAAGTTTTACAGGGAAGATAGAGTATTTTATCAGGATAATGATGTTGGAGAAGTTGTTAGGAACTATTTGATGTTCTGTCAAAAAGAAGCATAAAGAGTATAAAGAAACCACTGGGTTATGGGTTAACCCAGTGGTTTTGTTTGGTTAATTGGTTATCTTTGCCATTTGCTTGTAATAAGTTTCTCTATCTCTTCTTTTGTGTAAGTTTCGTGGCATTTCTCACAAACGTGGAAAAATTTTTTTCTTTTAGGAAGCTTATAATATGTCTGTATCGTATCATAAGCCCCACATAATTGACAAAAATCCAAGTCACTGATGCTGAACAGCAAGATAATTCCCCCTTTCAAATCTGTGAATAAAATCAGGACAGTTATCACATCCTATAACTGTATGACCCTTTAATGAACAAAGTAACTGGGTTGACCCAGGAACTATTACTGAACGTATACACCACTTGCAACATTCTGCGTGCTGTATTTCATTATGTTTTTCACAATTTCTGCAATACTTATTCAAAATTTCACCCCCTTTCAAATTGAAGTATCTCTGTAGCCTAGAAGAAAACGTAAATAGTCATCAGATATTGACATTAGATAAGATTGAGGTTCCATATGAATATATGAATATTCAAATACAGGAGCTGTATTTCCTTGATAATCTGTAACTACTCCTACTAGTGGACTGTCTTTATATGTTAATGTTGATTTACCAGTAGCATCTGGCGGAAAATATAACCCCTCTTTGAATTCATCAAACATTCTATCATATAATTTGTTTTCTGAATCAAAAAATTGTTGCTCAATTTTCTTCATAGCTCTTTTTGAAATGCTATCCTTGTTTTCATCTAACTCACGTTCTTCTTTTGTAGGATTATAAGCTATTCTAGCTGTTTCAAAATCTACCCCACAGTATGTTGAAAGTAAATAAGGCATACCAAATTTTTTATTTACGCCGCTAACTGTAAAAAGAGACTCACCATTTGTATATGTGTACATATATCTTTTAGCCCCGTCTGTTTTGAACATTAAGTATTCAGCATCATCTTCCCAAACTCCTAATATTTTAGTTTCTCCTTTTTTAGTTTTAGGAGCTACCATTTCCCAAGGAATATCATAATAAGCACATACTTTTTTAAGTTCAAAAATTACTTTAAGATTATAATCCAAGAAATAATCTTCGTGATTGTTTATGTATTTTACACTATCGGTATCTGAATATATATAATCTTGACCTAAAGCTAATATAGCATCCCAAAGCTCATAACGTGCCCAAGCAGTTACCCATACTCCCCAAGCATAAAATAGGAAACGATTATAATTGGAATTATATGAATTCAACTGTTCTTCTGTATTACCCTGCTGGGTTGACCAACCACTACTATTGGAATATTCATAAATATCTCTTATTATATTTGTGACAATCATTCCATAATCAGCATTTAACATATTTTTTGAAACCATATATTCAATTATCTTATCATCAATACCTTTTAGAGTAGTTTTCTTTTGATAAAGATTCAAAACTGCCATAATAAATGGTCTAGGTAAGTAGCCTGCGGGATAAATACGTAAATTATGTATTTCTACGCTATCCCATTCATATACCCTCTTAATTATCAGCCAATCACGTTCAGTAATTGTTGCCTGTAACTTATCTGCTGATGAAACACGACCATTGTTAATTACAGCATCTTTTGATAAAACTTGACAATGTGAAGATGAGATGTAACTATCAAAAAGAAATTTAGATGTTATATTTTCAAATACTACTGTGAATAAACAACACCAATCTTCTTCAATAGCCCAATCTAAATAATCTTCATTAACTTCTCCAATAAAAGTACCCCTAGCCATAGGAAATTTTTTTGCAACCATTTGGAATGGATAATGAGAACATTTATCTTTACTCTTCATTGATGTTATCAATTTTTTCATACTCATCACCTACCTTTATAGTCTTGCCACTCCAAAATGGATTTGCGTGTGTAAAGCCCCCAGCAAATGCTTGATGAAGTTGGTCATATTCGCACTTGCTTGTAATTACTAAACTTTTCATAGATTCTTTGTATCTAGCTCTTGACTTTTTTCTAAGTTTAGCATCTTGAAGCTCTTGATTAAAACAGTAATCACGAGTATATTTGCGTACATATCCGGTATTTGTCAACGGTATTTCATTTATACCCCCGTCTTGCTCTATTTTTTCCTGAATGTAAGAAGTGACTACTTGTACATCGTGAACTGAATACCATTTTTCAGTCTGGGTTAACCCAGTTTTTGAGTTACGCAATAGTGAATAGTCTAATGCTCCAACATCTTTTTCAACTTTATATTTATCTAACAGTTCTTCACCTATGTAAGCAAGAGCATAATTTGATAATATGTAGGAACATCTGAATTCTATACCATTGTTAAGTCTAGCATAGATTGGGCGTCTTTCTTTACTAGCAAAGACGTTTTCCCAAATAAACCACCCCCTCATAAATTGAAATTCATAACCTAAATTATGAACAAAAATCAATAGTTTACATTTTTTTGTCTGAAATATATTTACGATTAACTTTATAACATCTGTAAATTCTTTCCAAGTTCTTCCTAAAATGGAAGAACCATTGAAACACATAGACCATAAATACATTGTTGCACATTTCTCTCCCATTTTATAATAAGAAGAAGTCTCAATATCAAATGATACAGGAATATTCCAGATTCTTTCCTTTCCAACTTTAATATTTTCAGGATTTGTTGATATTATTTCGTCAATCCAATTATCAACCCCTCTGGGTTGACCCACTTCAAAAAAATGGTCATAATTGTTATAACCTGTCCACATTATAACAACCCCTTTCTCAAATTATACATATATGTTGTACGTCTACGCCTTTCTTTAGCATCTTCATCATCAACAATAATTCCATAATCATAATCTGAAATCATCTGTTCTGCCATTTTTTCATAACTTTTTATAGCATTATTTACCATTGATTCAGCTAAATCAAGAATTGATGCGTCTGACATTCCCTCTTCAACCATATCATATATATTTGTTATTAAAACTTCTGAACCATAACCTACAAGTGATTCCTTGCCTTGAAATACCCCTACTGCTCTTTCCCAACCACCGGCTCTTTCAATTACACGCCGGTACAAATCAAAAGCAACTTTTGCAACATCATCGTTAATTCGACTTTTATCGTAATTAACCCCGTACATATCTTTATATTGACCGCCAAATGCTCCTTTTAATCTATCTAATTTAATCTCACGGTCTCTACGAGCTCCTTGTATAGTTGAGGTATAATCATTGAGAAATTCGTGAACTCTTGCAAATTCACGCATTATTTGCTTTCTTGTTTTCAAATCTGACTTAAATAGACCCTCACTTTCATCACGTGATGTCATTCTTTTAAAAGTACGCTGAGCTTCATATAATGCTCTTGATGCTAAACCACGGTCAGAAAGTTTTTTTACCCTTTTATTTGCTTCACGGGCTAAGACAGATAATTGTTCACGCAATGGGTCTAGTGACCTACGTGAAACTTTTTTAGGACGTATCTTATTTGACTCTTTTCTTGCCATAATACTCCTTTCATTAAAACGGGGATAGAGTTTTAATAACCCTATCCCCTCCGCTGGGTTAACCCACTAATTATTCTTCATCATCCTTGTCATCTTCATCATCGCTGGTTTCAAATGTGTCCAAGAAGTTCTTAGGAGAAACATCACACCAAACTGCATTATAACAAGTCTTGTTGTAATTGCTATCATAAGGTCTAATTTTGAATCCACATCTTCCGGAATTGATTGCCTTGATAGCATCAGGATTCTCAAGAATAGCCTTTACATCTCTAAGCTGATGAGGTGGTAAATTGATATAAGTCTTTGAAGTAGCTACAATAGGAGCCTCTGGGTCAAACTTTGAAAATGTAGAAATGTACACCCCCTTAACCTGATAAACCTTATCAGCACCATTTGCCTTGTAGAGAGCCTCAAGATTAGTATATTTACCCGTTATCTTAGAGGTATCGAACGTGAAAGCACGCTCCTTGTTAAGTGAATTGAAACTAAATGAATTACCGAACATAATTGTTCTCCTTTCTGGCTATTAAGTCGCCACCTAATATTTATTACCACTGGGTTAACCCAGATTGGTTACTTCAACAATGATACACTATCTGTATCTGAATAAACAGATATACCATATAGAGAATTGATATCGTGCATTAAATACTTTTTTTCTAACTTTGATAACTTATCAGTCTTATATTTTTTAGCCCCTGTAATCTTATACAAATACTTGTGTACTTTTTTCTTATAGTAATTATACTTAGCCCAATGTATCATATATAGCAACTTCTTAAACATTAAATTCTCCTTTCAAATTTTATACCCCTAGGGTGAAATTAAAACGCTCTTCGTAAAAAACCACCCCCTACTTTTTAAAAAATTGTAGAAGATAAAAGTTAATGGGTTAACCCAGCAAATTGAGATAATTTGTTGAGATTTTGACATCTGGGTTAACCCAGTAAATAAATAATTGAAATTTGAAAAAAATTGTTAAAATGCTTCTGTCCTAAGCACTTTTCCAGAAAAAACTGAAAAATTTCGATTTTTGCCCAAATTTTTTGAATTTTCTGACAATTTATCAAATTTTTTGAATTGTGCATACAATTTGAATAGTTGCAACAATTAGTTACCTACTAGGTTAGTAAGTAAACAAATGTTCGTTGAATATATGTTCATATGTTCATATGTTCATATGTTCATATGTTCATATGTTCATATGTTCATATGTTCATATGTTCATATGTTCATATGTTCATATGTTCATATGTTCAATTATTAGCACTCAGGATAGAGTGCTGCTAAAATTTTCAGAAAAAGGTTGCCTTTGTGTGAATTGTATACAAAATTCACACAAAAGCTTTAATTGTTTGATTTTTCTGTAAATTGTTGCCTACTGGGTTGACCCAGTAGACAACTTTTATTATTGTCTGAAAATTGCTATCATTGTGCAAATTTGTTAGAAATGTGTGCAACAACATTATTAAATTGTGTCATTATTTCATCATCAGTTATTAAACTTCTGAAAATTGCTACACTTTCACGGATTTTATCGAAAAGTGAAGTGTCACTATCTACTTTCTTTGCAGGCTCTCCGTTTGCGGTAGGCTCTCCGTTTGCGGTAGGCTCTCCGTTTGCGGTAGGCTCTCCGTTTGCGGTAGGCTCTCCGTTTGCGGTAGGCTCTCCGTTTGCGGTAGGCTCTCCGTTTGCGGTAGACTCTCCGTTTGCGATAGGTTCAGTGTTTCCACCATCTTTCTTGTTGGGCTTTACAGTGCTTTTAATATCGTCTATCTCCTGTCTAAGAGATGTTAAAGACTTATTAAGATGTACCTCATCAGTCTTTATATACTTAGTGTATAATTCGGTGAATAAGTCTACACACTCAACATTTGACAACTTGCCTATCTCAATTTTGCGCTCTTTAAGATTGAGTAGGCGTGTAGCTGTATCCAAATTAGTGACTGAGTACTCAATACCCAAACGGGGCTCTCCTAGATTGTCATAGAAAATTCTAGCTACTTTATAATAACGCTCAATAGTATTAGCTGATAACTTATCTGAAAAAGCTGATTTTAAAAACGTCAATACATTATCAAAATCACCACTCTTCTTTATTTGTTCAAGTTCAATCCTTGCCATTTCTTTAACAATAAGTGACGCACTAGCATTATAAAGAGTTATAATTTTGTCTATATTTGTCAAAGTAGCTACTGTAGTTTTATCTCTAAAAATAGCAGTGACTTCATTCTTTCCCTTTTTATAAGAAACCTTGAATACTTCTTCTTTGTTTCCTGCTATTTCTTCAATTTGATTTCTATCTGATGGGATAATTGATAATAAGCTATCTAAAGCTATCGTAGAATTATCTGAAATGGCTACTTCAAATTTGTTTGCTACTTCTAAGCTTGTTTCCGATACTGTTGTTTCCGGTACTGTTGTTTCCGGTACTGTTGTTTCTGTTGTGGTTTTAATCTCTTCCATAATTTCAGACGTTGCAACGTCTAACTTTTTTACAAAACTATTCTTTTTTGGCATAATATTGTTCTCCTATTCTTTTATAATATGTTTCACGTGAAACATTTTTTCAATGGGTTGACCCATTGAATGAGTAAAGTAGTTTACTAAAAAATAGAATAATGGGTTGACCCATTATAAAAGATATGAAATTATAGAAACTGGGTTAACCCAGTGTAAAGAGTGCCGAAATTGTGCCAAAAGTACGCACAATTTGCACAAAAGAATATAGGCATAGTATCACCATTTTAACATATTTGTAAACTTTACTTTACAAGTAAAGTATAGCAGAAAAATTTTTGAAAGTCAATAGAATATACTTATAATGTATATAAATAGTATATAAATATTCAAATAGTAAATAAAAAAGGTAAAGTAGTTTACCTTTTTGACATTTTGCACAAATTTTTATATCTGAAATTGTTAAATATTTTTAGTAAAGTAAAACGATTTATAAATACCATTTTTATTATGGGTTATAATCTTTACTAAAAAAATAGTAAAGATGTTTACTAGTTAGCATATGCTAACTAAAATTTTACAAAAATATTTCTATATATGTATAAATTGTTACACTTGTTACAAAACAATTATCAAACAATTATGTATTTGTGTATACAATTAGTGAAATTAGTTATAAAGTTTAACTATTTGTGTGTAAATGGTACAAAAGTTCTTCTATTTGTAAAAACCCGTGACAATATCTAAAAATTTAATTCGGTAAGCATTCTTTGTGTGATAATTTGAGCTAATTTTTTGAATTGTGTATATATTTTGAACAATTTAGAAAATTTTTGAAATTTTCTATAC
>JAEIGA010008806.1_pt1 | contig 15267 bp, 12 predicted proteins | sample 9270691 | NCBI WGS metagenome assembly JAEIGA01 (sample SAMN17057246, study PRJNA624740) | gut metagenome | biome: biome; isolation source: fecal sample | host: Bos grunniens | place: China: Xizang | collected 2019
GCAGAAGTCGCATTATGGTCACATCTGCGCGACAAGCAAACCGGATTCAAATTCCGTCGTCAGCACATCATTGATAAATACATTGTAGATTTCGTTTGCTTAGAAAAGCAACTTATTATAGAAGTCGATGGTGCATACCATTCCGAAATAGGGCAAATTGAATATGACAAGGACAGAAGTACAAGATTAAACGAGCTCGGTTTCAATGTTATCCGCTTCACGAATGAAGAAGTAATAACAGACATCGAAGAATGCATAAATAAGATAAAAAGCGTACTTATTTCTACCCCCTCTCCTATGGAGAGGGTTGGGGTGAGGCCTTCTAGTCCCTCCCCTATGGGGGGAGGCCAGGTGGGGGCTAATATGTTCTTCATTGAGCCGCTCGAATACCTGTCATTCGTGTATCTGATGGAAAAGAGTACTATTGTGCTTACCGACAGTGGTGGTATTCAGGAGGAGGCGCCTGGTCTTGGCAAGCCCGTGCTTGTGATGCGTGATACCACCGAACGTCCCGAGGCACTCGAAGCCGGAACCGTAAAGCTTGTAGGCACCAACTATGACAAAATTGTAGCCGAAGTATCGGCACTGCTTGACGACCAAGCACACTACGACGCCATGAGCAAAGCAGTGAACCCCTACGGCGACGGCTTGGCGTGCGGCAGAATAGTAGAAACATTGAGATGACAAATAGTAGGGGCAGGGTCAGCCTGCCCTAAAAAGTAGAAGCAACAAATAACAACTAAAATAAAAAAAACATTATATGAAAGCATGTTTCATGGGACTCGGCTACATTGGTCTCCCAACAGCCATTATAGCTGCAAAACACGGAATTGACGTTGTAGGCGTTGACATCAATCCAAAAGTAGTAGAGGTAACCAACCAGGGCAAGCTCCACATCATCGAGCCCGGCATGGAGGAAATGTTGCAGGAGGTTATTGCATCCGGCAAGTTCAGGGCATACACAACTCCACAGGAAAGCGATGCGTACTTTATGGTGGTACCCACACCTTTCAAAGGCGACCACGAACCCGACGTATCGTATGTTGAGGCAGCCACACGCGCAGTGCTTCCACTTTTGAAAGATGGCGACCTTTATGTCATTGAATCAACATCACCCATAGGCACAACCGAGATGATGGCAGACATCATCTTCACTGAGCGTCCCGAACTCAAGGACAAGATTTACATCGCATACTGCCCCGAGCGTGTTCTCCCCGGCAACGTAATTTATGAACTTGTACACAACGACCGCGTTATTGGCGGTCTCACTTCCGAATCAACCGATAAAGCAATCGAATTCTATTCACAGTTCGTAAAGGGCGAGCTTCACAAGACCAACAGTCGTACAGCCGAGATGTGCAAGCTCACCGAGAACAGTAGCCGCGACGTACAGATAGCTTTTGCCAACGAACTCTCGCTCATCTGCGACAAGGCAGGCATCAATGTATGGGAGCTAATCAACCTTGCAAACAAACACCCACGCGTGAACATCCTGCAGCCCGGCTGTGGCGTAGGCGGACACTGCATAGCTGTTGACCCCTACTTTATCACCGCTGATTACCCTGCAGAGAGTAAGATTATCGCAACAGCCCGCAATATCAACAACTACAAAAGTTTCTGGTGTGCCGAGAAGGTAAAGAGCACCATGCTCGAGTTTGAGTTGAAGAATGGTCGCAAACCCGTTGTTGCAATGATGGGCTTGGCATTCAAGCCAAATATCGACGATCTTCGTGAATCTCCTGCAAAGACGATTGTTGGCAAGGCTATACAGATGTGCAATAATGCCGATATTCTTATTGTAGAGCCTAATATTCAAGAACATAAGCAGTTTAAGCTCACACCGTATCAGGAGGCTTTTGACAAGGCGGATATCGTTGTAATGCTCACCGCGCACGACCAGTTCAAGACCTTACCATACGACAAAAACAAGATAATTCTTGACTTCTGTGGAATTTACAAGAAGTGAGTGGCGGATTTGATATGACAAGTAAGCGCATTTAAGGAGCTTGTATATTGTTTTAAGTACGGTATATCTCACCGCTGTGATATATATAAAAAAAGCAGAAGGTTTCAGACGTAGTAATGCGTCTGAAACTCTTTTTATAGGGGGTGCTCCATGTTGTTACACCAGCTTGTTATTGTTCTGTTTTTCCAGTTCCTTTATGCGTGAGGAGAGTCTTGAGATATCGCAGAACAGTTCGTTTGTAATCTCCGTCATGTCCATTGCAAGTCCCTGCGACATGAACTCCACCGTCTGTGGCAACCATTCCGGCTTGCCGTTCTCCAACGGTAGGCTGGCAATCAGGTAGCGCGATTTCGGGGTGATAGGCAATCGTGTCCATCTGTTGTGTAGCTCATATCTGTTGTCGCATTCACATTCAATGTTGCCCTCATCGTCAACTATCACGCCACGTATAAGGTCCTCTGTGTCAAAAGGCACGCTTGCTTCGAATCGCACGGCAGCAAAGTCGTTGCGGTATGGTCTCAGATCCACGGTGTACGACACAGCCTTATCCGATATTTTCTTTACTCCACCTTTGCGGGCAGGGTAGAGCGACAGCTCTCCTTCAAATGTCACCGCATACGGTACACCAATAATGTATGCCAACTGGTTTATGCGGTTGCTTAGCTCGCTCAACTGTTCTTTGATTGTAGGTGCCGGTGTTATGGCTTTTTCTTCATTGTTGACATACATGTAGTTGTTGGTTTTTACAGTCGTGTCAAAGTCACGTCGCAGGTTCATTACCAAACTCTTTTTGTAATCCATGTTCTTTTAATTTAAATTAATTATTCAATTTCTACGCTGCAAAAATAGTTTGCCTTGTGTGGCTGCTGGTTGCTGTTTTGCCACATAATTACATTGCTGGCCAAAAATGGCTAATACGGCAGCTCGGGTGTAAAAGTGTGTGGCAATAACAAAACTACACGACAAATCCCTGAGCTTTTTGAAAGAAAGTTCAGGGATTTCCTTTTTTATGAATATGCAATGCTGCAACACAAAGCCTTATTCACATGTAAAAAACGACCATTTTGCTAATATAGAGAATAAAAAAACTGAAAATACAACATAAACAACGTGTAATTTAAGTTTTATTAATACAGCTATGGTTAAAATCCACACTTTTGTCATGTCGAGCGCAGTGGAGAATTTTTCAATTAAGCGAGTTAAAGCCAAGTTTGTTTGAGCTTTTTAAATGAGCGTACGAAAAATCACAAATAGTAAATCTCATACCAACCAACGCATAACGCGTCATTCGACTAAAAAGGAGAAATCTCAAGCGGAACTCATGTTTTTTTGTATTTTTTTGTAATTACAAGCAATATTCGTACATTTGAAACGAATATGCATAAAAGCACCAATACACCTCAAAATAAAGGAGACAAAGCAATCAGCATTGTCATTACCCTGCCGGCAATATTCAATAAAGAGAGAAAAGTAAAAAGATTAGATTTTAAATAGCATCTAATATACAGAAATGACAAAAGGAGAAAACAAATATATAGCCAATGTGTCATTTATCACAGAAATAAAGGACATTATTAACCAAGCGAGACAAAAGACATATTCAGCCATCAACACAGCTATGGTTGAAGCCTATTGGTTAATGGGCCAACGTATTATCAAGGAGGAGCAAGGAGGGAAAGAACGTGCCGACTATGGCAAGCAGATATTAAAAGAGCTGTCAACCGAACTGACAAAAGAGTTTGGCAAAGGATTCTCTGTAGGCTCATTGTATTACTACAGACAATTCTACGCCACATTCCCAGACATTTTCGCTACACCGTGGCGAATATTGACATGGTCACACTACAAGCGCCTTATGCAAGTATCTGATTCCACAGCACGCGCATGGTATCAAAAAGAAGCATCGGAACAGATGTGGAGCTATCGTACACTCGACCGCAATATTGCTTCGCAGTACTACCATCGTCTTCTACAATCGCAAAACAAACAAGTTGTAGAAAGCGAGATGAAGCAAATTACAGCACCATATCAACAAGACAAATTCGAATTCATCAAGAACCCAACCGTTGCCGAATTTATAGGTCTATCACCCAATAGTGATTTCACGGAATCAGAATTGGAATCAGCTATAATCGGTAACCTCCAAAAATTCCTTCTAGAACTAGGAAAAGGATTCTCGTTTGTTGCACGGCAAAAACTTATAAGGACAGAAAAAAGAGACTATTTCATAGACTTAGTTTTTTACAACTACATCCTCAAATGCTTTGTACTCATAGACCTAAAAACAAGCATTGTCACACACCAGGATGTGGGGCAGATGGACATGTATGTAAGGATGTACGATGAACGAGTAAAAAAAGACGATGATAACCCAACCATAGGAATTGTACTATGTTCCGAGACCGACAACGACATCGCACGTTACTCAGTTCTTCACGACAATGACAGATTGTACGCATCAAAATACATGCTGTATATGCCAACAAACGAAGAACTAAAAAAAGAGATAGAACAACAGAAAGAATTCTTTCGTTTACAGCACAACACATTGAACGAAGAATCCCAAGAAACAGATTAAAATCCAACTACACGACAAATCCCTGCGCTTTTTGAAAGAAAGTTCAGGGATTCTTTTTTATGAATATGCAATGCTGCAACACAAAGCCTCATTCACATGTAAAAAACGACCATTTTGCTAATATAGAGAATAAAAAAACTGAAAATACAACATAAACAACGTGTAATTTAAGTTTTATTAACACGGCTAGGATTATATAATAGGGATTATATAGCAATAAATGCGTTTTTGTCATGCTGAGCGAACCAACGGTAGACGCCCGAAGGAGCTAAAGTTAATGTCGAAGCATCTCTTACCAATCGAACGCGTCTTTGTCATGTCGAGCGCAGTGGAGAATTTTTCAATTAAGCGAGTTAAAGCCAAGCTTGTTTGAGCTTTTTAAACGAGCGTACGAAAAATCACAAATAGTAAATCTTGACATACACATTGCAAATCGCTTGTATTACAAGCCTGGCGAGATGGCGTGTTAAGGTTGAAGGGTAGGGCGCTGAGTAACGTTTTTTTTTGTTTTTGGATTGTTTTTCAAACTTTTTCGCTAAAAATTGTTTATTAATAATAGAATTATTAAATTTGCGAGAGTTTGCAGATGTTGTAAACTTGTGTAAGCGAATAGTTCGGCGTAAGGATTGGATTGCAACTACCCTGCCGGCGATATTCAACAAAGAGAGAAAAGTAAAGAAAAACAGATAGCAAACCTATACAATAAACAAATGTCCGACAACGCACAAAATAACAAAAGAATCGCAAAAAACACAATCATTTTATACATTAGAATGATTGTGATGATGGCCATAAGCTTTTACACAACCCGTGTGATTCTGGAAGCATTGGGTGTTGATGACTATGGCATATATAATGTTGTGGGCGGTCTTGTCGCTATGTTCTCATTAATTTCCAGTTCTTTATCCGGCTCAACCAGCCGTTTTATCACATTCGGGCTTGGCAAAGGAGACAAAACCGAACTACGCAAAATATTTGCAGCATCGGTAAACATCAACATCATATTGGCTATCATCGTCATTCTTGCAATAGAAACCATCGGAGTGTGGTTCCTGAACAACAGAATGACCATCCCTACCGACAGATTGGACGCGGCAAATTGGGTTTTGCACTGCTCTACAATAACCTTTGCAGCAGGTTTGCTCTCCGTGCCATACAGCGCATCCATTATCGCTCATGAAAAGATGTCTACATTTGCCTACATGACAATATTCGATGCCGTTGCAAAGTTGGCAATTGCTTTAGGAGTAAAATTCTACGGTGGCGACAAGCTCATACTTTTCGCAGTGCTCAACATCATTCCAATCATAATTTCACAAATCATCTATTGGCAGTATTGCAAGCGCAAGTTCGAGGAGTGTACATACCATAGAGGTTGGGATGGCCGAATCTTCAAGGAGATAGGCGGCTTTGCACTATGGAACTTTATTGGCTGCACAGCCGGCACAATGAAGGACCAGGGTGTAAACATAGCCATCAATCTTTTTACAGGCCCGGCCGTCAATGCAGCCCGTGGCATAGCCATGCAAATCAACGGCATAGTATCACGTTTCATCCAAAACTTCACAATAGCACTTAACCCACAGATTATAAAGGACTATGCAGCCGGCAACCTTGAAAGGATGCACAAACTAATATTTACAGGTACACGTTTCTCGTATTTCCTTTTCATGTTCCTATCAATCCCCATATTCTTCGAAGTTGAAAGCATTCTCAAGGTATGGTTGGGACAAGTCCCTGCACACACCGTACTATTCACACGCTTGGTACTTATACTTACTTTGGCCGAAATTATATCACAAACACTCATAACAGCACAATCGGCAACAGGCAAAATACGCAATTATCAAATTGTTGTAGGCGGAATACTGTTATTGAACTTTCCAATATCATACCTGTTGCTTTATCTTGGTTTTGCACCCGAAACAACATTAGTTGTTGCAATCATCATATCACAGATATGCCTGGCAGCACGCCTGTGTTTTTTGAAAAGTATGGTAAAACTGCCAGTTTGGGAATTCATAAAGACGGTATACATTAAAGTGATTGCTGTAACAATACTTGCGGGCATACCACCTTTCATCTGCTACTGGTTTATGCAACCATCAATCGCACGTTTTTTGCTTGTTGGAACAGTGTCCGTAATCTCCTCTTTTGTATTCATCTATTTTGTGGGATGCAACAAGAGTGAAAGACAAAAAATAGTGAATACGGCAACAAAACTTATAAGAAAGATATTGCACAGATGATACAGATAAAATATAAAAAGGATTGCTGTGGATGCAACGCTTGCGTACAGCGTTGCCCCAAGCAATGCATTACAATGCAGGCCGACGGTGAAGGATTCCTATACCCCATTGTCGACACCGCATTATGCATTGACTGTGGACTGTGCGAAAAGGTTTGCCCCGTAATCAATCAAAGTGAACCACGCAAACCACAAAAAGTCTATGCCGCATACAACAAGAACGAAGAGATAAGGATGCAAAGCTCATCGGGTGGAATATTCACATTGTTGGCCGAAGAGACAATCAAAAATGGCGGTGTTGTTTTTGGAGTGAAGTTCAACGACGATTGGATGCCCGAATTCGATTACACAGAGACCATTGAAGGCATTACCCCATTCCGTGGAAGCAAATATGTACAAGCAATTGTTGGCAATGCATATAAAGAGGCCGAAAAGTTCCTAAAGTCAGGACGTGAAGTGCTATTCACCGGTACACCATGCCAAATCGCAGGACTTAAACGATACCTACGCAAAGAATACGAAAATCTTTTAACTGTAGATATAATCTGCCACGGCGTACCTAGCCCTAAAGTCTGGAACATGTATCTTGAAGAAACATGCTCCAAACTATCGACAACGATACCGGGCAAAAAAAAATCAGTCGTCTCCGCCAATGGCGGAGAACCCAAATCTTGCATTGAAGCTATAAGCTTCAGAAGCAAGATTACCGGATGGAAAAAATACAGTTTTCTACTAAAACTGTATTTTCCCACCTTCGATGGAAAAAATACAGTTGTTTTCACCGAACTATTCGGCGAAAACAACTTCATGCGTGCATTCTTGAATGATACTATATTACGTCCTTCGTGCTACTCATGCCCTGCAAAGCAAGGTAAAAGCCACAGCGATATTACCATAGCCGACTTTTGGGGAATAGACAGGATAGACCCTGCATTTGACGATGACAAAGGTTGTTGTTTAGTACTATTGAACACAGAAAAAGGCAGTACTGTTTACAATCTGTTTCATTTGACTTCAAAAGAAAAAAACTTTGAAGAAGGTATCAAGCACAACAGCGCATATTATAGAAGTTGCAAGCCGCACCCAAGCAGAACAAGATTCTTCAAAGGACTTGACAAAACAGATAACCTTTCTGCATACATTTTAAGGATACAAAAGCCAACATTTGCCACACGTGTAAAGAACACAATTAAACGATACACCAAGGCGATAATACGCCGATTAAAATAGTTTAATTATGAAAATAGGAATAATAACACAACCGCTTCATACCAACTATGGAGGCCTCTTGCAGAACTATGCGCTACAGCAAGTCTTGACAAGACTTGGGCATGAAGTGTATACCATAAACAAGAATACTCTAGGTCTATATTCTGCACCATGGGACAAAAGGATAAAGTTCCGCACTAAGCAAAATATAAAAAAAATTATCGGACGTCCATACATGCCCTCATACAAAGAGTGGCTTTATACAAAACAACATTGCGCAAGGTTTGTTGAGCAGAACATAAAGACCACACCAATGTTCAAAACGCAGAATGAACTGAACGCCATAATAGAAAAGTGTAATTTCGATGCTTACGTGGTTGGCAGCGACCAGGTTTGGCGTCCATGTTACTCACCTAACATATACAACGATTTCCTGGATTTTTGCCAGGAAAAGAAAAATATCAGGCGCATTGCATATGCAGCATCATTTGGTGTCAATGACTGGGAATTCAACGAAGAACAGACCAAAGAGTGCAGCCGTCTGGCAAAACTGTTCGATGCAATTTCTGTCCGTGAAGATTCAGGCATAGAATTGTGCTGTGAACATCTTGGAGTTGACGCAATGCATGTGCTTGACCCGACACTGCTACTTGAAAAAGAGGAGTACATAAAATTAGCAGAACAGAACGCTGAACAAGAATCAGACGGCAACCTTTTCTGTTACATACTCGATACAGCCCCCGAAATACAAAGCGCAATAAGCCACATTGAGCAGTCATTGTCACTCAGGAGTTTCCAAGTAAAGGCAAAAAACTGCAATTTCCAATTAAAGAGAGGGGGGAGAATAGATGACCATGTTATTCCGGCACCTACAAAATGGCTTCGCGCATTTATGGATGCAAAGATGGTATTTACCGACTCATTCCACGGATGTGTATTCTCTATCATATTCAACAAACCATTTTGGGTTATTGGTAATGAAGGACGTGGCAATGCACGTTTCGATTCTTTATTGAAACAGTTTAATCTTGAGAGCCGCAGAATTAGCATAGACGATATTGAAGATATTGACTTGACAGTACCTATCGATTGGAAAAAGGTCAACACCCAAAAAAAAGAGTGGCAAGAAAATTCATTTAAATTTTTAAAAGAAAATTTATAGTTTTATGCAACCCATAATATCCGTCATAGTCCCGGTTTACAAAGCCGAGAAGTATCTGAATGAATGTATTGAAAGTATATTGTCGCAGCCATTTAATGATTTTGAAGTAATTCTAGTCAATGATGGAAGTCCAGACAACTGTGGAATAATCTGCGATAAATATGCCCGCAATGACGCGCGTGTAAGAGTTATTCACAAAGAGAATGGTGGTGTTACATCTGCACGAGCTGCAGGTGTAGTTGTTGCCTTAGGTGAATACATTACATTTGTTGATGCTGATGATAAAATGGGTGTAAATGCATTAAATAAATTATTTAATGCCATGTCATCGGATATAGACATTGTGATAGGTTCATACACTACCAATGGTGTGCACAAGACCCCAATCAAATCTAACAAAACAATGACTTTAGAAGAATATATTCCTAAAAACATTGTAAAGGATGGATTACATCAAGGTCCATGTGGAAAACTATACCGAAAGAATCTGTTTAACGAAAAGACATTTGATATTCCAAGGGAAATAGTGTACGGAGAGGACACTATAATGAATTTGCGCTTATCATTCAATGCGACTGGGAATATAAGAATTATAACTGAAGATGTCTATTTCTACAGAGACAATACTTCAAGTTGCTGTAATACTTTCTCATATGATTTTGATTACATAAAAATTTGGTATAAGCACCTTAAAGAATCAATACCTTTTGACAAGCAAAAAAAATATATGCCGGAGACTATTAAGTTTCGCTTTTTATATTATGACTGCGTACATAAGCACTATATTTACAATAATATTTGGCAAAAATTAGATTTTCACAAAGAGTTACAACAAGATATCAAGTACTGCAACTACGAGATGAAAACAATAAACAAAATTTCCTTAGCTTGCAGTAATCCAATAATGTGTTGGTTATATTTGAGACTGATACAAATGTACAAACGAATAAAAAAGTTACAATAAAAGGTATGATAAAAAATAAAGTAAGCATAATAGTACCAGTATACAATGTGGAGAAATACCTTGAGCAATGTGTCAACTCCATTCTTGCACAGACATACAAGAATATAGAAGTAATTCTAGTAGATGACGGTTCGCCTGACAACTGCCCGCAAATATGCGATGATTTTGCAGCAAAAGACCAGAGAATTAAAGTTATACATAAAAAGAATGGTGGGTTAAGTTCGGCACGTAATGCCGGGCTTGATGTCGCAACTGGAGAGTATGTAATGTTTATTGACAGTGATGACTTTATTGATTCCAAAATGGTAGAGTTTCTTTTGGAAACAAGAAGAAAAACCCATGCAGATATCGTATGCTGCGGAATGTGCAGATATAACGGAGATATGTCATTTACTATTTCTGAGACAACGTCTAAAAAAAACATTGAGATATATGACACCGCTAACGCTTTAAAAAAATTGGTTTTAACAGATATTGATTGTTCGTCTTGTAATAAGTTATATACAAAAGAGCTTATAAATGAAACGCGCTTTAAAGTAGGACGCAACAACGAAGACAAGCCATTCCTTTTTGAACTATACCAAAAGTGTAATACAGTAGCATATACTGATAAAGTATATTATTACTACAGAATCACAGAAGGTAGTATCACAAACAGCTTTAATGAAAAGAGCTTTGATGTCCTTAAGAATATCAATGATTTAAAAATTGAAATAGAGAATAAAGGTTTAAATCTAAGAGATGAGATAAGACTAAAAGAAACACACACACACATATATATAGCAAGAAATATCCAGAAAAATAAATGTAAAAGCCGTTTTAACAGGGAATACAACTTGTCTCGAGAGTATATTAAGAGAAACATTATTTTAATACTATTCAACTCATATTTCTCTATAAAAGTTAAGGTTCTTGCTGTTGCAATCATTCTTAAATTTGTATAAAATCCATAAGTGTATATTAATCATCTCTCATTAAAGATATAAATCTACAAACAAAATGTTATTATTTATACAAAGCATAATAGTTTATGGACTTATGATATGGGTAATGACTTACTTTGGTAACATTACCTACAAATGCCAGTACCCAAAAGGTTTTGGCGAGAATAACTTGTTCCAAAATAAGAAAAAGCCTTTTATAACACTTTTAACAAAGAGTTATTTCCTTATACCAATCTTTATTTTCTGTTTTTTTGCAGCGGTAAGATATAATGTTGGTGTTGACTGCGAACATTATAAATCAATATTTTATGATTTAGGACAATATGGCGTTAGTTTGACTGCTCAAAATATTGAAAAAGGGTTTGTTGTATTATCAAAATTGGTATACAGTCTGACAGGAAGTCATTACATATTACTTTTTATACTTGCATTTTTGCAAATAACGCTTCTTTATTATGCACAAAGGAAAACAACATATACACTCAAATATTTCGGTTTAGTTCTAATTTTATCAGGAACATACTTATCTCTAATGAATGGTATAAGACAAAATATTGCAGCTTGTGCCTTTGTTGCAATAGTACCATTTGTACTTGAGAAGAAAAAATGGTTGTGGTACATCCTCGGTGTCTACATGGCAACGTTTATGCACAAATCAGCATTTTCATTATATCTTCTGGGTATATTAGCATATTTTGTGCAACACAGAATACCCAATAAATATATACAGCTAGGCATAATTACTGTATGTTTCATTCTCATGGATAAAATACAGTTAACAGGCTTTACCGATATATTCTCGGTATTTGGAGCTGAAGCCGGATATAGCGAAAACGCCATTGATACTTATTCAGAGGTTGAAGCTATGACTAAAGCATTTGGATTCCGTTCTATGCTATTGTTAAGCACATATATTATTACGATATGGTATAGTGAAAGGATGAAGTCCTATTTCAACAATAAGGTCTTCAACATACAATATAATCTTTTCTTTATCGGAATATGCCTATTCTTGCTATTCTATAACGATTTCGTAATAAACCGATTACTTTACTATCTAAAAATATTTAATCCAATAATGATTTCATATTGCATGTTCTATTTATGGAATACTAAATCAAAGAATAGTGTAATCATATTCAGATTTATACTACTTATATTGGTAATGCACCTATTATATGAATTATTTGTATGCACTCAAATGATACCTAATGAATATTCTTTATATAAATTTGATTTATTTAGAGATGTAATATTATAAATGCACAACTATGCCAAAAGTATCAGTTATAATACCAGTATATAATGTTGAGAAATACCTTGACAAATGTGTTTTTTCAGCAATTAACCAGACATTGCAGGATATTGAGATTATTCTCGTGGATGACGAGTCGCCCGACGGTTGCCCGCAGATGTGCGATGAATATGCAAAGAAGGATTCGCGCATTAAGGTTGTACATAAAAAGAACGGAGGTCTTGGTTTTGCACGCAACAGTGGACTGGAGGTTGCGACTGGTGAATATGTGACATTCCTTGACAGTGATGATTTAATCGATTTAAACACCTATGGCTTGGCTTATGAATGTGTCAAGGCCAACGATATTGATTGTTTATATTTTAGATGTGACAGATTCACAGATACCGATGATGTCAACATCACAGGGAGGTATGCAGAAATAGAGAATGTTAAAACTATCAAAGGTAAGGAAATCATTGACTTTTGCCATGATATGATTGCAAACAGACCTCAACATAACAAGGATAGGGATGTCGATGTATCTTCATGTTTTGTACTCTACAATCGTTCTATCATAGAACAGAATACTTTAAAATTCAACAGTGAAAGAGAGTTGGTATCAGAGGATTTAGTTTTCAACTTGGACTATTTGGCACATGTCAAGGCAATTGCCATTTGTGATAATAAGTTCTACCATTACAGAATAAACTTATCTTCATTGACAAGATCTCATAAGAATGATTTCATCGACCGCTTTTATAAGCAATATGAATATATGATGAATCGTTACTCTAAAGACAAAGAGGCCCAATTACGTGCACGACGCTCGTTTATAGGTTATTCAAGGAACAGAATCAAGCTTATTGCAAAATCCAAGATGACTTTTAAAGAAAAAATATCTGCAATAGCTTATTTTGTAAGAAAACCTTATTGGAAAGAAATATATGCAGATTATCCTGTTAAGGAAATGCCTATAAAGCATAGAATCCCATTCATGCTTATAAGATATAAAATGAAGTGCTCTCTATACTTATTGTGTCAATTTATATAATCATATGAAGACTTTAGTTCTTGCAACCTCACGAAAAACACGCGGTGGAATAACATCTGTTGTAAAGGCACATAAACAAGGCAAGCAATGGACTGAATACAACTGCAAATGGATTGAGACACATATCGACACCGGTATGTGTATGGCATTATGGTATCTTTTTAAGAGTTACTTACAATTTATCTACCATTTGCCATCTGCAAAGATTATACATATTCACCTGAGCGAACCAGGGTCGGCAATGAGAAAACTGCTATACTTTTTTCCAGCACTCCTGTTGGGTAAAAAGACAATTGTGCATTTCCATGCCTTCTCCCCAGACACAACTATAAACGGTAGTAAGCAATGGGTGTATCGTTACATCTTCAGCAGAGCAAAAAAGGTAATCGTGCTTTCAAACAGTTGGAAAGAGGCTGTAAACAAGGTATTTAGCCTTGACAACATAGAGGTTGTATACAATCCTTGCACAACAGTTATAAACGATAAACAATATAAAAGGCAGAAACAAATTCTTTATGCAGGAGCAATAAACGCGCGCAAAGGCTATGCCGATATGATACGCGCGTTTGCAAAGATTGCTGACAAACATAAAGATTGGAAAATTGTTTTTGCTGGGAATGGCGAGGTTGAGCAGGGTAAGCTGTTGGCCAAGGAACAAGGGATAGAAACCCAGTGCAAGTTCCTAGGATGGGTAAACGGAGAACAAAAGGACAAAGCATTTAAGGAAGCCTCAATATTCTGCTTGCCAAGCTATGCTGAGGGCTTTCCTATGGCAGTACTTGATGCATGGTCATACGGATTACCTGTTATTACAACACCTGTTGGCGGTATTCCCGATGTTGCTCAAAACGGAGAAAATATGCTTGTGTTCCCCCCTGGTAATATTGACAAATTGGCGGAATACATGCACCTGCTGATAACAGATGAAGGATGCTATGAGAAAATAACTGAAGCTTCCATTGATTTTGCCAAAAACAAATTTAGCATAAAGGAAATAAATGCTCAAATTGGAAATATCTATAACGAATTAAATAAATAAATTTATGAATGCAATTAAATGGTACAGAGTCATGAGATGGCTATATTGCCACAAACTTCGTTTCTTTTCTAAAATAATCCAGTGGTTTATTCTGCGACTCTATAACTGTGCTGTCAGTGGTAAAGTACAGATTGGTAAAGGTACGTATTTTATAAGAGGCGGAATTAGCGTGGTCTTACATGACAATGCAGTTATTGGCGATTATTGTAGATTAGGCATACACCTTGTAGTTGCAGGACAGGGTCCGTACAAAAATGTTGCAAGAATCGGAAACAATGTTTGGATAGGTCCTAACGTAACAATACAAGGGCCTGTAATAATTGAAGATGGTGTTGTTATTGCACCTGGTTCAGTTGTAAACAAAAGTGTACCGGCTAATGCTATTGTAGCAGGTGTACCGGCTAAAATCATTGGTTTTACAACAGAACTCAATTACAACATAATGGACAATGAGGCTACCAAAGAGGGATATTTGCCTTTTATGGAGGATAAAAGAGTCAAGAAATAGTAATGATATAAAAGAATAGTATTAAATAATATCTTTGATTATGAGTAAGATTTTAGTAACTGGCGGTTGCGGTATGATTGGAAGCAACCTTGTAAAGCGTTTAGTAAAAGAAGGTAACGATGTTTATGTGGTAGATAACCTATGGCGCGGTAAACTTGAATATCTCAATGACGAGAACGGCAAACCGGTGATTGACATTGAGAAGAACTTCTTGAACAATGACCTTGCAGAGCATGGCGAATGGGAGAATCTCATTGCTAATGTTGATTACATTATTCATCTTGCCGACATTGTTGCCGGTATTGACTATGTATTCAGCAACCAGGGAGACCTATTCCGTATAAACAATGCTATTAACTCA
>JAEIGA010008807.1_pt1 | contig 15266 bp, 16 predicted proteins | sample 9270691 | NCBI WGS metagenome assembly JAEIGA01 (sample SAMN17057246, study PRJNA624740) | gut metagenome | biome: biome; isolation source: fecal sample | host: Bos grunniens | place: China: Xizang | collected 2019
ATTGCAACGGCCATTTGACATAAAGCCCTTAAAGCAACGTATCTTAAATCGTAATCTTTAACCGTTTGATAAATAAACTCGTAATTTCTTAAATAACCTAAGTATGAAAGAAGCGCGTGGCTCATATTATGCATAAACAATTTTCTTTGAATAAATAAGTTAAACGGTGCATAAGGATAAAGATTTGCTACGTCTGATATAACTTCACCCTTAAATGCATTTTTATCAACAGGAAGTATATTATATGGTTCTACGTAAACCCTTAGTGGATTTCCTTGCCTTTTTTCTTCTGTCATTACAGGAACCATTCTTCCAATACTTGCTTCAATAAAACCTACACTTGATTCGATATAGTCTTCTAACTCTGGAATCTCTTTTTTAATTAACCCTTTTAAATATTCATCAGCGCCAATTAAGTTTTCACAAATAATAATGTTTAGTGGCTTTTTTGAAGTTTCATACCTTTTCTTAATGCCTAGAGAAATTGGTTTTGCTATAAACTTTAACACGTTAACTCCAATAGCTGTTGCCATTAAATCACAATTTGCAATTTCATCAGCAACAAGGTCAACGTTTTTACCATCAATTCCGTAAACGTTGTTTACCATAATTTCTTGATTGTTATCAGTAGTAACTACGTTTACCGGATAACACTTATCTGTGTTTAGCCTAGAAATAACTTCTTCATTAATGTCAACAAAGCCTACACTATAACCTGCTAAAGAAAACGTTTGACCAATAAAACCACGGCCTATATTTCCAGCACCATACATAACAAATTTTTTCATAAATATATCACCTTTTTTATCGCTTTAAAATACTCAAATTAAATATCTTAGAAAAAACGGGGGTTTAGGTTAAATCTACTCCCCCGATTTTTATAAAATTAACAACTAATTATTAGTTTGCTTCTGGACAAAGAGGACCAGCAAGCTCTTTTAAGAAGAATAATTTTCCTGGAATTGTTGGAATATAACTAGAAGTTATATGTCTTGTTGGACCATGACGAAGTGTCATCCATAAACTTAGACCTTGCCATTGCATTCCACGAGAAAGCGCACCATCTGCACCACCAATTGCGTAATCTGCCTTAAACATTAAGCCAGGTCCTATTGTGTTTGCACGGCATGGAACAAGTGTCGTTCTTGACTTAAATGAAGTAATAGCATTTTGTTCAATCGTTAATGGATGAAGTTGAACGCCAATTCTGTATGGTTGTTTAATCCATTCTTCATCACTTGAAAATTCTTCTCCAATTTGTGGTTCCCAGAAAGCAATATGGCACATTCTACCAATTCCATAAACTAAAACTAGTTTTGCACCCTCTTTTTTAAGAGCATTTATCTTTTCTGGATATGTAGGAAGATTATCTTTTGTTGCAAAGTTTCTATGGTCCTTTGGAACGGTAAGTTCGCCTAGTGGATTATAAAATGCCGTTTCCATAGCATTTTGGAAAGATGCTTCACCAGTAATTGTGTTGCCTTCGCCGTCAGCCCATTCATCCATATTAAAGCACCAAACGTTTTTACAGCTAACGTTCCATTCCTTTAGAAAATATACTGCCCATTTATACATTCCCATAGGTCCTACAGGCAAAATAAAAGCAATTTTTTCATTTCTATCGTTTGCCTTTTTAATTTCGTTTGCAATTTCATGTCCCATTTTTACGTCAAACTCTTTAACGTCTTGGCATTCAATTGGCGTAAAGTTGTCATTCCAAAAAGCTTGTTTTTTTGTAATGTTTTCTGGCTTATCGTCACAGCATTTGTCAATTTTCACCATATCCCATCCCTTTGGATAGAAGCCTTCTAACATACTACCTTTTACTGTTGAGTTAAAATCCATAATTATCTCCTTGTAAATTATTTAATATTAAGAAAAAAACATTTTTGTTTTTGCTTTTTTTCATATATATTATATAGTTTTATTCAATTTTTTTCAACTATTACTAAGCGCTTTTATAAAAATATTTTTCTTGCTTTATAAATAAAATTAAATAACACCTTTTTTTATTATAATGTTTGCATATATTTGTGTTTCACTTGTTGTTATAACTGCATAGGCATTTTTAGCTCTTTCATAAAAAGAAAATCTTTCAACAAACGCAACGTCTAGATTTTTATCTTCTTTTTTTGCTATAGAAAAATATTCGGACCAAATCTCTGGAATACTTTCTTTAGGCGCATCCATTAAAATAAAGTTGTGGTCAAACGTATCGAGTGGAATTAATTTTAATACAGCCTTAAGCATTTCAGTTGCGTTAACTCCATCAGCCCTTACCACCCTTTTCCCATAGGTATGGGCTGGAAAGTTTCCATCTCCTATTACTATCTCATCTCCGTGTCCCATTTCGTTCAAAATTTTTAACAATTCTGGACCAATTACACTAGGTATCCCCTTTAACATATAACCTCTCCTTTTAATTTAATATTATATCCTTAAGCTTATCATATTTTTTAATTGCTACCTTTTTTATTTCCTCACTAAGTTGTCCGTTTTCAAACATTTCATCGCTAATCTTTTTAGCAATAAAAATTGCATCTGTGCTATATTCTAAACACCCTAAGTCGTTTGCGATTTTTCCGCTTTGTCTTACGCCCATAAAGTCGCCACCACCACGCATTTTATAATCGTATTCAGAAATCTTAAATCCATCAAAATTTTTTGTTAATATTTCTAGCCTTTTAACTGCATTGTCTGTTTTTGCATCCGACATTAAAAAGCAATAACTCTTTAAATTCGACCTTCCAACCCTGCCTCTTAGTTGATGAAGTTGAGAAAGCCCAAACCTTTCGGCATTAAATATAGCCATAACGGTAGCATCTTTTACGTCCACGCCAACTTCTATTACGGTGGTTGAAACTAAAACGTCATAAACCTTATTTTTAAAATCAAGCATAACTTTATTCTTTTCTTGCTCTTTTAATTTGCCGTGAAGAAGCCCAACTTTTACACCTTGAAGCTTTTCTTTAACCGATTCGAAAAGCTCGGTAACACTCATTAAAGTTCCTTCTTCATCTCCGTCAATTTTAGGGCAAACAAAATATGCCTGTCTACCTTCCTCTACCTGTTTTTTTACAAACTCAAATAGTCCAGAATATTTTTCTTTTGGAACAAAGTTAGTTTGCACTATCTGCCTTTCTAAAGGTTTATCTTTAATAGATGTAATATCAAGGTCGCCATAAAAAATTAAGGCAAGAGTTCTAGGAATAGGCGTAGCACTCATTACTAAAGTGTCTGGTGCAATGCCTTTTTTAGTTAAATTACTTCTTTGAGCAACGCCAAATCGTTGTTGCTCATCACACACGCAAAGTGATAGATTATTAAACTCAACGTCTTGTTGAAGTACAGCATGTGTTCCAACAACAATATCTATTGTACCACTTTTAATTTGACTTTTCAATATCTTTTTTTCTTTTAAAGGTGTACAGCCAGTTAAAAGTGCAACGTTTTTGTCGTTAAATACATTTTTTATAATATTATAGTTTTGAATAGCCAAAACTTCTGTTGGAGCAAGCATTACACATTGGTAGCCATTTTTAACGGCAATATATATAGAAACTATACTAACCGCAGTTTTTCCACTACCTACGTCACCTTGCATAAGTCTATTCATTACGGTTTGTCCAGTCATATCACTATATATTTCTTCAACCGCTTTTTGTTGCCCTTCAGTAAACTTGAAATCAAACTTTTCTTTTATAAAGTCATCTATTTCATTCCTCGTACAAGAGTATTTGTTATATCTTATTTGTTGCTTGTCACCTTTGATTAACCTAAATGCAGAAATAAGCAAAAAATATTCTTCTATTGCAATTCTTTCAGAAGCAATTTTTATATCGTCAAAAGACGTTGGATTGTGTACTTTTTGGTAAGAATTATAAAGATTAGCAAGGTCATATTTCGCTTGCAAATTACTAGGGATTAGGCTTGTTGGTTTTTCTAAAAAAACAGAAACTGAAACCGCATCTCTAATCGTTTTTTGTGGCAATTTATTTTTAGTAGAATACTGTGGCATTATGCCTTTTAATCTATAAACTTTTTCACAAGGTTCAAATGATGGATTAACAAGTTCTATAACCCCACCTTTTAAGTTTATCCTGCCAAAAAAAAGATATTCCTGACCTATTTTTAGTTTTGATAAAACGTAAGGCTGATTAAACCAAACAACAGAAAAAATTAGCCCCTCTTGTTCACAAGTGGCTTTTGCAATACCCCTACCTCTAAAATATCTTACGACAGACGTTCCTATTACCTTAGCAGGTGTTAGAACCATATCGTTGTGATAGGAATTTTTAATTAATTGTTTTGACCTTAAATCCAGATACGTTTTTGGAAAAAACTTAATTAAATCTTCTGTAGCGAAAATTCCAAGTTTATTAAGTTCCTTTTCTCTAGCTTCACTAATGCCCTTAATTTTTGTTAATTCCATAATCAAAAAAGGGCGTAGAAACAAAATTTTCTACGCCATCACCTTTTATTCTAACGCTATATAATAATAGTAGATTGGTTGACCACCATAGTGGATATCCACGTCACAGTTTGGAAATTCCTCTCTAATTCTTTCCGCAACAGCATTTGCATCTTCTTCAGTAACGTCACTACCATAATATAAGGTAATAATTTCTTCAGTAGAACGAAGTCTTTTAACTAATTCTAGCGTTACGTCTGAAATATCTTTGCCGGCAGATAAAATCTTTTTATTATCAAGACCAATTATATCGCCAACAGATAGTTCAAATCCATCAACCTTGGTTTTTCTTACTGCGTAAGTTACTTGACCAACCACCACATTATCTAGTGCGTGAATCATATTGGTTTTATTTTCATCTGGTGGAAGTTCTGGGTTAAACGCACGCGCCGCAGAAAAACCTTGTGGAATATTTTTTGTTGGAATAACGTGAATTGTTCTGTTTTCTACAAGGGATTTTGCTTGTTCTGCTGCTAAAATAATGTTTTTATTGTTAGGGAAAACAAAGACGTTGTCTGCGTTTATCCTTTGTACTGCAGATGCTATGTCGTTAGCAGATGGATTCATAGATTGACCGCCCTCGATTACAGAATCAACCATTAAATCCTTAAATATCATAGATAATCCTTCACCTGATGAAACGGCAACCATACCCATGTCTTTCTTTTCTGCCTCGTACTTTTTAATTAAAGCACGATTTTCTTCTAACATGTTTTCAATTTTTAATTTATCTAATTCGCCAAGTTCTAGCGCCTTAGAAAGCGCAACGCCCGGTTGATTTGTATGAACGTGTACTTTAACAAGTTCTAAATCGCCTATTACTATAACGCAATCACCAATTGTCATTAAAGTTTCTTTTAGTTTGGCAATATCTGCAAGTGTTGTTCTTTTCTTAAGATTGATAATAAAAAACTCTGTACAATAAGCAAACTCTATGTGTCCAAGACTCATAATGTCTGCATGTTCCATAACGTTTTCTTGTTGACCATTGTCAACTTCTATATCACAATTAACAGTTTCGCCGGAAATTGCCTTTTGCATACCGTCAAATATGCACATTAAACCCTTTCCACCAGCATCTACAACCCCTGCTTTTTTAAGAACAGGAAGTAGTGATGGCGTTAATGCAACTGCTTCGTTACCTTTTTTAACTATTTCAAGCATAAACTCTTCAAAGGTACGATGTTTGCCCCTAATTGCTTGAGCATGCTCTGCAATCATTCTTGCAACAGTAAGCATTGTTCCTTCTTTTGGATTTGTTACTGCCGAATACGCAACTTGCGCACCTTGTAATAGTCCTTGCGCAAAAGACTTAACGTCTATTTCGTTAGAATCTTTTATAGTATTACATAGTCCCCTTAAAACTTGTGAAAGAATAACACCAGAGTTTCCTCTTGCACCTTTAAGCGCCCCACGAGAAATTGCTTCTGCTATATCTCTAATGTTATTGTTTGAACACATTGAAAGTTCTTTAACTGCCGACTGAATAGTAAGCAACATATTTGTGCCAGTATCCCCGTCAGGCACAGGAAATACGTTAAGTGCATCTACCTTTGATTTATTTATTTCTAAAAGTTTTGCGCCAGCCAAAATCATTGACCTTAGCATTGCTCCATTTATCGTTTTTTGCATAATTACTCCAATTTTTGAGACAGCAGTAGTTAAATACTAACGCCCATAACTCTTACGTTTATTGTATCTACAATCATACCTGTAAAGCGTTCTACTTTATATTTTACAGATTCTTTTAAAGCCTCAACAACTGCTTTAATCGACACGCCATATTTAACCACAAGATAAGCATCAATAAAAATTCGGTCACCCGTAGTGCGAATGCTAACGCCTTTACACTTAGAGCCGAATCTTAAAAAATCCTTTATTGCGGTTATTGTATTTTTATAGGTAAACCCTACAATTCCATAACAATCCTTTGCCACCCTCGAAACGAACCTGGCAATAGTTTTATCTGTTATTGTGATTTTACCATAAATATTACTCGTCCTAGCAGACATAAGTACCTCTCTTTTTCTATAATATTTTACAACATATCAAAACTTTTTGCAAGGGTTTAACAAAAAATCTTGAATTTTTATTATTATAAAATAATATTTCCAACAAATTTTAATAAAGAAGTTAAAAAATTGTTGCTTTTTGGTGTAAATTATGTTAGAGTAATTATGTTGAAAAATTTTGTATTCTTATATAAGGAGAAATAAATATGAGTAAAGTATGCAGCGTTTGCGGAAAAGGTAAACTTTCCGGTAATCTTGTAAGCCATTCTAATCGCAAGACTCCAGTTTCTTTCGAGGCTAATCTTCAAAAAGTAACCGTTAAAAAGGCAGATGGTTCTGTAAGCAAAGAATATGTTTGCACTAGATGTCTAAAAAGCGGAAAAGTAGAAAGAGTATAATAGATTATTAAAACTAAAAGGCAACCAAAATGGTTGCCTTTTTTTATTTTTTTTGATTCTTCTATTTCCCTATTCAAATAAATCTGAAGAAAAATATCTATCTCCATTATCCGGCATTATTGCCACAATGTTTTTCCCTTTATTTTCTTCTTTTCTAGCCTCTATAGTTCCTGCGTAAAGACAGGCACCAGAAGAAATTCCAAGTAATATTCCTACCTTTTTAGCCATAATATTGGCGCTTGTTTTTGCATCTGAATAATCTACGTCAACAACCCAGTCTACAACACTTTTATCATATAGTTTTGGAATAAAGTTCGCACCTATTCCTTGCAATTTATGTGCACCTGCTTTGCCACCGTTTAGCAAGGGTGAGTCTTTTGGTTCCACGCCTATTATATTAATGCTTGCGTCTTTTTGCTTAAAATATCTTCCTATTCCAGAAATCGTTCCGCCAGTACCTATTCCAGCAATTACGGCATCAACAATGCCATCTAAGTCTTCGTCTATTTCTTTTGCAGTTTCCTTATAATGCGCATTTGCATTGGCTTGATTTGAAAACTGGTCTAATATACAACTATTTTGTATTTGACCATTTAACTGCTCGGCTTTTTCTATCGCCCCTTTCATTCCAAGTTTTCCATCAGTCAAAACCACTTCTGCACCATAAGCAGTAAGCATTTTAATTCTTTCCTTGCTCATTGTGTCTGGCATTGTAAACATAGCCTTGTATCCTCTAGAAGCACAAATCATAGCAATACCTATTCCAGTGTTTCCACTTGTAGGCTCGATAATAGTTGCACCCTTTTTAATTAGCCCTAAACGTTCTGCCTCGTTTATCATATATAACGAAGCCCTATCTTTAATGCTTCCCGCAGGATTAAAACTCTCTAATTTTACAAAAAGGTTTGCCTTTAATCCATCTATAAAATTATTTACTTTTAAAAGCGGAGTTCTGCCGATTATTTGGTCAACGCTTGTATAATATTTCATAATTTTTCCTTTTTAAGTTTTTCAATTAAAGCATTAATTGCCCTTGCTCTATGACTGATTGAATTTTTCTCTTCTTCACTAGCGACGCCAAGACTCTTTCTTAGGTCTTTACTATAAAAAATCGGGTCGTATCCAAAACCATTTTCACCGCAAGGACTTTCTAAAATTACACCTTCCGTTTTGCCGTCAGCATATATAACTTTTCCGTTAGGAAAATAGCACGCAAGCGCGCATACAAACCTTGCGTTTCTATTGCTTTTGCCACTTAGATTTTTAAGAAGCAAGTTGTTGTTATCCTCGTCAACACCTGTGCCTGCATATCTAGCGCTATATATACCTGGTTCACCATTTAACGCATCTACACAAATACCACTATCGTCGGCAATTGCCGGCATATTCAATGCTATAGCCGTGGTTTTTGCCTTAATTAGCGCGTTTTCTCTAAAAGTTTTGCCGTTTTCTTCTATGTCTAAATTAAAACCGGCTTCTTTAGATGATATAACTTCATAACCCTTTAATAATGCCTTAAATTCTTTTAATTTACCCTTATTTCCAGTTGCAATTACAAATTTTTTTTCCATTTTAACCCTTAATGTTTTTAGATAGATTTATAAAGTCTTCTGCGGATAAAACCTCACCTCTTGCAGACAGTTGAATATTTGATTTAATTAATATCTCCTCCGCCTCTAATCTTGTCATTTTATAACCATTCATTAAATTGTTAACAAGCATTTTTCTTCTGCTAGAAAACGCCACTCTAACAACTTCTCTAACCGCAGATAAATCAACGTCTTTATTTTTTTCTTTATCTATATCAATTTTTACAACCGCAGAATCCACGTTTGGTGGTGGTGAAAATTTTTCCCTTCCAACGTACTCTATAATCCTTGCACTACCCCTAAGATTTATCGCAATAGTAATTGCACCATAATCTGCCGTGCCCTCTTTAGCACAAAATCTTTCTGCAACTTCCTTTTGAACCATTACAACTAATGACGTTATTGATTTTGCCTCTTCCAAAAATCTTAGCACTATTGGTGTTGTTATATAATAAGGAAGATTTGCAACCATTATATAATTGTTTCCAAGTTTTTTTTCTAAAACGTGCAAGTCTTCTTTCATAATATCTTTGAAAACAATTTCATAGTTATTATAGGAAGATAAAGTTTCATTAAGAATTGGCTTTAATGTTTGGTCTACTTCGTATCCTAAAACAAACTTTGCATTTTCGCATAAAAAACTAGTTAACGTTCCAGCACCTGTCCCGATTTCCAAAACGTTTACGCTAGCATTAACACCCGCCTTTTTAACGATATTAAAAAGAAGTTCCTTGTCTGTTAAAAAGTTTTGACCGAAACATTTTTTAAAAGAAAAATTATGAGATTTTAATATGCCTTTAATATCTTTTTCCATAACGAATAATTTTTTATTTTTTGAGAATTATAATTTTATAAGAAATATTTCTTAAATGTCTTACCAAAGATGAAAAGAATAAGTCGGCATTTTTGCCGATTTATTCTTTTATACTTTTATTTTTGAAAAGACCCTTAAACAATTATCACGAATAATTCTAGCAAGGCTATCTTCTTCCACGTTTTTAATTTTAGATAAGCAATTAACGATATATGGGATATTTTTTGGTTGATTAATTTTACCTCTAAAAGGTTCTGGCGAAAGATAAGGAGTGTCCGTTTCCGTGAGAATAAATTCGCTTGGAACAAAGCCTGCAATCTCTTTAATATTAACCGCGTTCTTAAAGGTAACCGTTCCGCCAAAGGAAATATATCCACCTAAATCTAATATTGTTTTTGCAGTTTCTCTACTACCTGAAAAACAATGCATAACAAACCCTGATGATAACTTGCTTTTGTTCTCTTTTAAGATTTTAATCATATCTTCCGTTGCATCTCTAGAGTGAATTGATATAGGAAGTTTTACTTGATTTGCAAGTTCTATAAAAGATAAAAACATTTGTATTTGTCTATGTTTATCAAACCCATCATAATGATAATCTAAACCAATTTCACCTATACATACGCACTTATTATGTGTGACATAATCAAGAATAAAATCAATAGATTTTTCCGAAAATTCTTCAACGTATTCAGGGTGATATCCAACGCCAAAATATATGCTTTTATGCTGGCTTGCTAGTTCCATAGATGACTGACAAGAATTAGCATTACAAGCCATATTTATCATAATATCTACCCCGCTTTCTATTGCGGATTTAACTGCATTGTTTTTGTCTATTATTTTTTCATCATCTATATGACAATGGGAATCAATATACATTAAAATATTGCACTCCCGTCTACTATGTCGTTTTCTGGTGACAAGAAAGAAAGGTTGCCTTCACTATCCTCTGCACATAAAATCATACCTTGACTTTCTATACCGCATAGTTTAACTGGCTTTAAGTTAGTAACCATTGTAAGTTTTTTTCCAATTAAATATTCTGGCGAATATTTATGTGCTATTCCGCTTACAACAGTCCTTGTTTCATCACCAAGTTGAACTGTAAGTTTTAATAATTTTTTACTTTTTTCCACCTTTTCACAGGCAATAACTTTTGCAATTTTTAATTCAACCTTTGCAAAATCATCTATACTAATTTGTTCTTTTGCTACTACTTCGTGAATGCCTTCCACCTTTTTAACCTCATTATTTGGCTTTTCTTTTCTTGATTCAATCATTTTATCAACTTGTTCTAGCACGACCTTTGCATCTATTCTAGCAAATAGAATTTCAGGATTTTTTTCGACTATGGTTTTGTCTAAAAGGCCAAACTTATCCATACTATCAAAATCCCTTGCGCTAACACCAAGCATTTTCATAACCTTAGCAGAAGCATCTGGCATAAACGGTGCAAGAAGTGAAGCACCTATAATAATGCTTTCCGTTAGATTGTATAAAACCGTTGCAAGCCTATCTTTTTTATTTTCATCTTTAGCAAGAACCCAAGGCATTGTTTCATCAATGTACTTGTTTGCTCTGCGGAATAAAGTAAATATTTCACCTATTGCATCAGAAACTTTCCAAGAATTCATTTTATCTAGAACGTTTTTATACGTTTTAGTTGCAACTTCTATTAATGAATTATCAATATCTTCAACGGCTTTTTTATTTTCCACAACACCGTTGAAATATTTATTGCTCATAGCAATAGTTCTACTAACTAGATTACCAAACACATTCGCTAGTTCGCTATTTATAGTGTCAATTACCATTTGATAAGAAATAAGTCCGTCATTATCTTGTGGCATAGCAGTTAAAACGTAATATCTAACTGCATCTTTTCCAAAAAAGCCTACTAAATCGTCCGCATAAATAACGTTTCCCTTTGACTTGCTCATCTTATCCCCTTCTTGAAGAAGCCAGCCGTGTCCATAAACTTGTTTTGGAAGTGGAATATCTAACGCCATTAAGAAAATTGGCCAGTAAATAGTATGGAATCTAATAATATCTTTACCAATTACGTGTGTGCAATTTGGCCAGAATTCGTTATACTTTTTATCATTATTACCATCAACGTCGTAACCAAGTCCGGTAATATAGTTTGTAAGAGCATCAAGCCATACGTATACTACGTGTTTGTCATCAAAATCTACTGGAATACCCCACTTAAACGAACTTCTAGAAACGCAAAGGTCTTGAAGACCTGGCTTTAAGAAGTTATTAACCATTTCGTTTTTACGTGAAACTGGAAGAATAAATTCAGGGTGAGCATTATAATATTCTAAAAGTCTATCTGCATATTTAGACATTTTAAAGAAATACGCTTCTTCCTTTGCCTTTTTAACTTCTCTACCACAATCTGGGCATTTTCCATCTATTAGTTGACTTTCAGTCCAAAAAGATTCGCAAGGAGTGCAATAAAGCCCTTCGTAAGAACCTTTATAAATATCCCCTTTTTCATAAAGTTTCTTAAATATTTTTTGAACTTGAAGCTGATGATAATCGTCGGTTGTTCTAATAAACTTATCGTAAGAAACTCCAACTAAGTCCCAAATACCCTTAATTTCCGCACAAACTTCGTCAACAAATTGCTTTGGAGACTTGCCGGCAACTTTTGCCTTTTCCTCTATTTTTTGTCCGTGTTCGTCCGTACCTGTTTGAAACCAAACGTCATACCCTTCTAGTCTTTTGAATCTTGCCATACTATCTGTCAAAATTGCTTCATACGTGTTTCCAATGTGGGGTTTACCTGAAGTATATGCAATAGCAGTAGTTATATAATATTTATCTTTCACAATATTTCTCCAATATAATTTATTGTACTATTTTATCACATTTTATCGGTATATTCAAGATAATTTAATCATAAAGTTTTAATATGAATATAATTTTTGCTTCAATTATTGTTTTGTCAACGATTTCTTTAATATTTATTAATCCAAACAAGGTTTTGTCTAGTATGCTTCTAGGCGGAGAAAAAGCACTTAACCTAACATTAAGGCTTGTGGTTATCTATGCTATTTGGATGGGGATTTTTGAACTTTTGGAAAAAACCGGTGTCGCAAAAAAATTTTCCAACCTTTTAAGACCTTGTAATAAACTATTGTTTGGAAAACTTCCAGAAAAAGCAAACGACTACGTTAGCATGAATATCTCCGCCAATATTTTAGGAATTAGCGGTGCTACAACACCTATGGGTATAAGTGCTGTTAACGAATTATGCAAAAGTCCACGATATTATTATGCGACTTGTATGTTCTTTGTAATAAACGCCACAAGCGTACAACTTATTCCCTCTTCTGTTTTAGCATTGAGAACTTCAATGAATGCAACCTTTCCCGCAGATATTATACTTCCAACGATTCTTGCAACACTGCTTTCTAGTATCATAGGAATATTACTTGTTAAAATATTTATAAAAAAAGATAAGGAAATATCTTAAGTATGTCCGTTTACTTTATACCGCTACTAATTTTATTTTGCCTTATATATAGTCTAATAAAAAAGGTTAAGCCATATGATGCGTTTACAAAAGGCGCTTCTAGTGCAATACCGTTTGCCGTAAAAATCTTCCCATGCCTTGTAAGTATTTTTATATTAACTGAACTTTTTGAGACTAGTGGTTTAACTTCCCTTTTGACAAACTTTTTATCTCCAGTTTTTAATTTTTTTGGAATACCTACAGAACTTACAAAACTAGTTTTAATCAAGCCTTTTTCTGGAAGTGGGTCACTTGCTCTTTTATCAGAAATTTTTTCCACTTATGGCGTTAACAGTTATTTATCTAGGTGCGCATGCGTTATTTATGGAAGTAGCGAAACCGTTTTTTATATCGCAGCCGTTTATTTTGCCGGCCAAAAGAAAATAAACCTCACAAAACCCATAATAATTTCCCTTGTTGCTAACTTCTTTTCTTGCGTGTTTGCTACGTTTATTTGCAATATTATCTAACAAAAAAAGGCTAATAATTTAGCCTTATTTTTTCTATAATTTTATTCTCTAGCCTAGAAACTTGAACTTGTGAAATTCCTAACGTTTTTGCAACTTCGCTTTGTGTTTTGTCCCTAAAAAATCTAAGCATAATAATTTTTTGCTCTCTATCTGACAAAGTGTATATGATGTTTTTAACGTGAAGCCTATCAACAATTTTATCTTCTGTATCATCTAAAGTAATTTTATCAATTAACTCTAGCCCCTCTTCTTCATCATCAAACTTATCGTAAATAGATAGTGGCATTTTTGTACTATCCATAGCAATAACAATTTCTTCCTCCGTCACGGAAAAAACCTTTGCTAAATCTTCAACCCTTGGTGGATTATTGTTTTTAGTTTGAAACTCATCAATATATTTGTTGATTTTATTTGCTAAAATTTTTAGGTTTCTAGCCACCTTGATTGCCCCGTTATCTCTAATGTATCTTTTAATTTCCCCTATAACCATAGGCACTGTATACGTGGAAAACTTAACGTTAAAACTCTCGTCAAAATTATTTATTGCCTTAATAAAACCGATAGAGGCTATTTGATAAAGATCATCATACTCTACTCCTTTGTTTTTGAATCTTTTTATTATGCTTTTAATAAGCGGAGTATTTGAAGTAAAAATTATTTCCTTTGCCTTTTCATCACCTTTTTTTGCTTGTCTTATGTAATCAAGTAGTTCTTCTTGATTTAGCATTTTTACACCTAGTTATCAAATTTTATAGTTTTTTTCATATAAACCTTTGTTCCTTCCCCTTTCTTTGATTCAACTTTTATTTCATCTATAAAACTTTTCATGATTGTAAAACCCATACCAGAACGTTCATCTTCTGGACTTGTTGTGTAAAATGGTTCTAGTGCTTTTTGAAGGTCGTCAATTCCTTTTCCAAAGTCACAAATGTTTATATGTAAATTATTCCCTTCAATTTCAGCATCTAATATTATGTTTCCAGTTTCTTTTCCATACCCGTGAACTATGCTGTTTGTAACCGCTTCAGATACCGCAGTCTTAACGTCTGCTATCTCTGCTATGCTAGGATTCAAATTCAACATAAAGCAACCAACAACACTTCTTATAAACGATTCATTTTCTGATTTTGATAAAAACTCAATTCTAAATTTATTATTTTGACTCATATTCTCTCCTAATATTTTGGCATAATACCATATAGTCCTGCTAGTTCTATAACCTTTTCCGCTGATGGCGAAGCGCCAGATATGTAGGCATTTATATTATATTGTTTTAATTTTTTATATCTGCCTATTAGTAACCCTATTCCCGTGCTATCCATAAAGGAAAGCCCAGATAGGTCAAAAATAACTTTCTTTGCCGTTGCGTTTTGATTTATAAGTTTATCTAGTATTTCCCTAGCGCCACCCGCTGAATTTTCATCAAGCTCGCCATAAACGTATAAATACAAATCGTTATATAATTTCTTGTATTTAATCTGCATTTTTCTCTCCTATTCCCTAAGTATTTGGTCTTTCTATAAATTAACATAAGTAAAAATAATTATATTGTATGTTTTTGTAAAACTATAAAGATGTTTGTCAAAAAACATAAATAAAAGCCTTAAAAAATTTATAAAAAAATTTTTAAAAAATTGTTGCATTTTTGTTGACTTTTTTCTAGAATTATTATAGTATAATATAGCGCTTTGTAAAAAGTGTAAAAGTACGGGGTGTAGCGCAGTTGGTAGCGCACGTGGTTTGGGACCATGGGGTCGGGAGTTCGAGTCTCTTCACCCCGACCATAAAATTTCTCAATTTTATTGAGGGCCTTTAGCTCAGTTGGTTAGAGCGGTCGGCTCATAACCGATTGGTCCGCGGTTCGAGTCCGTGAAGGCCCACCATTACCTATTTATTTAATATTCGGCCCGGTAGTACAGTTGGTTAGTACGCCAGCCTGTCACGCTGGAGGTCAGGGGTTCGAGCCCCCTTCGGGTCGCCAAAGGA
>JAEIGA010008808.1_pt1 | contig 15266 bp, 14 predicted proteins | sample 9270691 | NCBI WGS metagenome assembly JAEIGA01 (sample SAMN17057246, study PRJNA624740) | gut metagenome | biome: biome; isolation source: fecal sample | host: Bos grunniens | place: China: Xizang | collected 2019
ACGGGGAATCGAACCCCGCTTTTGAGAATGAAAATCTCACGTCCTAACCGATAGACGATAGCGCCATCCTTACACTTTCTTATCGTGTTGCCGATAATTGTTTCTCGAAAGCGGATGCAAAGGTAGGCACTTTTTTTGAATCAGCAAACACTTTGTTCTTTTTTTTTGTCTTAAAGTTGCTTTTTTTGTAGTTTTGCATCGTTTTCGATAGTTGGTCTGATGTTTATTGATGATAAAGGCATAGTGTTACAGTGTGTGAAGTACAATGACAAGTCGTTCATTGCACATCTTTTCACCGCTTCTCGTGGGCATGTAGCGTTCATGGTTAACGGGTCGCGTGGGAAGCGTTCGGGTACGAGCGCTCGTTTGTTTCAACCGCTCACCTTCCTTTCATTCCAATGGGACATGAAATCAAATGTGTCGCTGCAGCACATGAAGGAGGTTCGACTATTGTTTGTGCAGCAAGACGTGCCGTATCATCCCGTCAAACGTAGCGTGGCGATGCTATTGTCGGAGTTTATGCTCTATGCGCTTCGTGATGAGGCCTCCAATCTCGACCTATACCTATATATAGAGCACTCATTCCGTTGGTACGACATGGCGGAAGAAAATTACGCCAACTTTCATCTGGTATTTCTTCTGAAACTTGCACGATTCTTGGGCATTGCACCCAATATGGAGGAGTATAGTGATGGGGATTTGTTTGACTTGAATAACGGCTACTTTGTAGCGGGAGTAACGCCTTCCGAGATGGTGATGTCTCCTCAGGATGCCCATCTGCTTTTTCTTCTTCATGGTGCATCTTATGAGTCAATGGATGCCATACTGATGAATCGTAATGAGCGTGCTAGGCTGATACGGTATTTGGCGACTTATTATGGCTTGCATATGGCAAATTTCCCAACTTTGCAGTCGCTTGAGATTCTTCAGGATATATTTTTAGCGTGATAAATTTTGCATTTCAGTCAAATAGGCGTACTTTTGTTGATTAATAGTAGAAAAACAGATACAATGAGCAATTCCGAACAGCCTACGATGATGCACTATGCCATGAACTTCGGTGCGGTAGTTGGCTTGTACTATATAGGTAAGTTTTGTCTCTTCCCCTTGAGCTTGCACTCGACATTGGCGGCATTGATCTTCTTAGGGTTAACGTTGATGGTGCCGCTTTTGATCTATTTGTTGGCTAGACGGTATCGTGACCAATATTGTGGCGGTCAAGTGGGCTTTGCTCGTGCATTTGTCTTCTCGATGTATACAATGTGTTTCGGCTCTCTATTAGCCACTGTGGCCTATTATGTCTATTTTGCCTATGTTGACGGAGGGGCTATGGTGGGGGCTTTGGCGCAGAGCATAGAACAATTGCAAAGTGTGGATCTTAGTGCATTGGAGGGTGTGAGTGCTGATAGTATGGTTCAATTCAACCAATATATTGAACTGATGTCGCAGACCTCACAACAGTTGCAGGCGATGAAGCCTATTGATCTTATCTTGGGCATGCTGAGCAATAATGTGTCGTGGAGTATTATTATCTCATTGCCCGTGGCGCTTTTTGTGAAACGTGCAGGTTAAAGTGAATAAATTTGTAAATAAAAGACCTATGGATATCTCCGTAATTATTCCCTTGTATAATGAAGCAGAGTCGTTGCCTGAATTGCACGCTTGGATCAAGCGCGTGATGGATGAGCATGGTTATTCTTATGAAATATATTTTGTCAATGATGGCTCTACCGACGACTCGTGGAAGGTTATCGAAGAATTACATGCCCAACATTCCGAAGTGAAGGGTATCAAGTTTCGTCGAAACTATGGTAAGTCTCCTGCCCTCTACTGCGGCTTCGATCGTGCCGTGGGGGATGTAGTTATCACGATGGATGCAGACTTGCAAGACTCTCCAGACGAGATCCCGGATTTGTATCGTATGATTACTGAGGAGGGATATGATCTCGTGTCGGGTTATAAGCAGAAACGATATGATCCCCTATCGAAGACATTGCCAACGAAGCTCTTCAATGCCACTGCGCGTAAGGTTTCGGGCATCAAGAATCTGCATGACTTTAATTGCGGTCTCAAGGCCTATCGTAAGGAGGTGGTAAAGAATATTGAGGTGTATGGTGAGATGCATCGTTACATCCCTTACCTGGCTAAAAATGCAGGTTTCTGTAAGATAGGTGAGAAGGTAGTACAGCATCAAGCTCGTAAGTACGGAGTTACAAAGTTTGGCCTTAACCGCTTCGTGAATGGTTATCTTGATTTAATCTCGTTGTGGTTCCTCTCTAAGTTTGGCGTAAAACCCATGCATTTCTTCGGCTTGTGGGGCTCGGTGATGTTCTTTATTTGTCTGTTGTGTGTGATGGGTATTGGCATCGGTAAACTTTATTGCTTGAGTAAAGGTATTCCCGCTCGTCTAGTGACTGATAGCCCTTATTTTTACTTGGCTTTGACAGGTATGGTGTTAGGCTTTCAGTTATTCCTCACAGGATTCCTAGGGGAACTCGTTAGTCGTAACTCTCAGGAACGTAATAACTATAAGATAGAAAAGGAGTTTTGATACATTGTTCTATGCGTTTAAGTCGTCTGCTAAGCTTGTTGTTGGTTGTTGTGAGCTTGGTCGCTTGCTCGGGCGAGGATTGTCCCATCAATAATACGGTGAGGGGAAAGATGGCTTTTTATAGTGAATATGGTGATGCAGTTTCTTTTGCTGGAGAGTTGACGGTGCGTGTAGTGCGTCCGCAAGGTGACTCGGTGGTGCTCAATCGGAAAATGAAAGCCAGTGAGGTACTTTTTCCATTGAGTTATGTGAACGAGATTGATACTTTTGTTTTTGATTATGCAGGTGTGGCATGCGATAGCATCTATGTGAGTCACACTAATACGCCTACACTTGTCTCGATCGATTGCGGCGTAGCGATGTTTCATGTGATTAAATCAGTTATTAGTACCCATAATGAAATTGATACTATCATACTTAAATCGTCCGATGTGAATTACGATGAGCGCGAGAATATACAGGTTATTTATCGTATTGCTGATTAGCCTTAGCGTGTCAGAAATAGATGCTAAGACTTTGGACGCAAAAACGGAGAAGAACGCGAGCCTAGGTCTTCATCTATCTGCCGATGTCTTTGGTTATATTTATCCGATCTTTGTGAAGGATAAATATTATAGTTCTGAGTTGTCGGCCTCATTGGATATTGATAATCGTTTTTTTCCAACAATAGAGGTTGGGCTAGGGCATACCGATATGGTGAGCCAACTCTATGGGATAGGTTATAGAACTCGTGCTCCTTATTATCGTGTTGGCTTGGATTACAACGTGCTATATAAGAAGGGCAATCCAGGCTACATATATATAGGTGCTCGTATGGGATATACTTCGTTCGATTATAGTGTGGAAGCTCCTCCGCTTGTAGACCCCGTGTGGGGCGATGAGTCATTTGTCCGATTTTCTGATGTACCTTGTCGTTCTATATGGGCTGAGGCCGTAGGTGGTGTGCGTGCTGAGGTCGCTAAAAACTTCTATATGGGGTGGACGCTACGTTATAAGTACTTGTTTTATCAAGGACCAATTTCAAATGGTGGACCTTGGTATGTTCCGGGTTTTGGCACTGGCAAGAAAATGGCATTTGGCGCCACCTATACTATTGGTTATTACTTTAACTTTACCAGGAAACGGCAATGACTACTCTTGAAATTTGGCTCACAGCTCTCGCTCTTGCCATGGATAGTTTTACCGTGGCCATCGCGGCAGGTCTAATCTTGAAGCGTGTCCAACTACGACACTTCATTACCATAGCCTTCTTCTTTGGTGCTTTTCAGGCATTAATGCCCTTGCTAGGTTGGGTAGGATCGGTCTATTTCTATAATTTCATCCAACACTATGACCATTGGATTGCCTTTGCCATCCTCGTGCTCTTGGGTGTAAAGATGATACGAGAGGGTATTCAGGACGAAGAGGATCGTCAATTCGATCCCACGCGATTGGGCGTCGTGCTAGTACTTGCGGTGGGCGTGAGTATAGATGCCTTGGCGGTAGGCATATCGTTCACTTGTATCGGAATGGATACGCTTGCTGTTATCGCCTATCCCTTGGTGGCCATTGCTCTTGTCTCTTTTGTCATGGCTTTGGGCGGTTGCTTCATCGGTAGTCTTGTTGGAAATAAGCTGAGGCTCCCCGTCGAACCTCTCGGTGGTGTTGTGCTCATTTTTCTTGGCATCAAGATTCTCAGTGAGCACCTAATGTAGCGACTCAGATCTCTATTGTAAGCCCGTCGTAGGCCAGATGTACATGTTCGGGTAGGGTGGCGTCGGTCTCGGCGTGCAACCCTGCTTCATGATTCATATGGATGAGGTAGGTTTCTCTTGCTCCCATACGGCGGGCGACATCAATGGCTTCGTCTATGGTTTGGTGTGTGGCATGAGGCTTTCTTCGTAAGGCTCCTATGATGAGGGTGTCTATGCCCGTGAGCTGAACCAAGGTCTCTTCGGGCGCGTCGGTCATATCCGTCACGAAGCCCAATGGTCCAATGCGGAACCCTAGTATGGGCAGTTGGCCATGCATGACTTGCAGCGGCATGATCTCCACATCCTTTATGGTAAATGGAACGTAGGGTTGCACCGTGTGGAATAGCAGTCTCGGTACACCAGGGTATAGTACTTCGCGAAAGAAGTAAGGGAGTCGCTCGCGCAAGTGACGATGGGTGAGTTCGTCGGCAAAAACGTCGATGTCTCCAAAGATGGCGAAGGGACGCAAGTCGTCAATACCTCCCGTGTGGTCATAGTGCTCGTGGGTGAGTAACACTCCGTCAAGGCGATCGAAGGGAATACGTAGCATCTGCATGCGTAAGTCGGGGCCACAGTCGATGAGGATACGTGCTTCGCCCGTCTCCACTAGGGCTGACACGCGCAGTCGTTTGTCGCGTGGGTCGGTTGAAAGGCAAGTATGGCAAGTGCATCCCACTTCGGGCACGCCCTTCGAGGTGCCAGTGCCAAGGAAGGTTAGTCTCATGCGATGTAGTTCACTTCAGGGGTGATACGTATGCCGTACTTGTGGTAGACCTCCTCACAGATATGTCTGGCCAGTGTCATTACCTCGTGCCCGGTGGCACCTCCTAGGTTTACCAACACTAAGGCTTGTCTGTCATGCACTGCGGCGTGGCCTAGAACTCGCCCTTTCCATCCAGCGCTATCGATGAGCCATCCTGCGGGTACCTTTACATGGCTCTCGTCAATGGGGTAGGAGGGCATGGTGGGGTATTGGGACTTCAGATCCTCGTATTGCGAACGAGTCACCACGGGATTGGTGAAGAAGCTACCCGCATTACCCAGCACGTTCGGGTCGGGGAGTTTGTTGTTTCGTATGGTGATGACGGCATTTCGTACAGTCTGCAACGTTGGGGTGCCATAGGCCTCCACATGGCTGCGTAAATCTCCGTAGTCGAGGCGGTAGGTGGGAACCTTGTTCAATCGGTATATTACATGGGTTACTATATATTGCCCGCGAAGTTCGCGCTTGAAGATGGAGTCGCGATAACCATATTCGCATTCTTCGTTGTTGAATGTTCTTGCGGTACCATCGAGTGCCATGGTCTCAACTCGGGTGATGACATCCTTCACCTCCACGCCATAGGCTCCGATGTTCTGCACCGCACTGGCGCCCACTTCGCCCGGTATGGCACTGAGGTTTTCTATACCTGCCCATCCTTGCTCAATGCTGTAGGCTACAAAATCGTCCCAAATATAGCCCGAGCCGACGCGTACCAGTATGTGGTGTTCCGTTTCCTCCACTACCTCCAATGTGCGCATAGCCGAGTGCATCACCACACCCTCATAGTCACCTCCAAAGAGTAGGTTGCTGCCACTGCCGATATGAATGAATCGTTGGCAATGAGCAAACTCATCGGAAAGTAATATGTTACGTAATTCTTCTGTCGTATCGTATTCAAAGAATAGTGCAGCCTGCACGTTTATTCCGAAAGTGTTATGTTTTAGTAAGGAATAGTTTTCGTATCGTTTCATAGCTTTGAATCAAACGAGATATTTTCCGTAAAGGTACGTAAAAGCTGGCGAAAAAGAAAAACTTACTCGTTTTTCTTGGGAATGGCTAAAGAAAATGCGTGAATAAACGGTGAAATAGCCCCTTTAACGATAAAAATATAGGCTTATTGTGTTAAAAACGGGCAAAAATATTGCGCGATAACAAAAATATGCTTTCCTTTGCCGATGAAAACCATGAGCAATTGTTGCTAATGGATGTAAAAAGCAATTAAAAACAACTCAAAAACAGACCGCCTATCGAAACACTCTTACGCTAAACAAACAAAGTAAGTAGTAATGGAAAATTTTAATATGCTTGCCGACGATATGTTGGTGGCACGTTATTCGAAGGGTGACAATAAGGCGTTTGATGAGTTGTTGGCTCGTTATCAGAGCAAACTTTTCAACTATATTTATTTTATTGTGCGTAATCTGGAAGTAGCTGAAGACATCTTCCAAGAGACGTTTGTCAAGGCTATCACCACCATCCAGCAAGGGCGCTATACGGCGTCTGGTAAATTTGGCGCGTGGCTCACTCGCATAGCTCACAATATGATTATTGATGGCTTCCGCCAAGAGCGTAATGAGAATACGATTTCTAATGACGAGACAGAGGTGGACTTGTTTAATGATGTGGATCTTTGCGACGATAATGTCGAAATGCAGATGATCAATGAGCAGACCCTTAGCGATGTGCGTCGTTTGGTGGATGCTCTTCCCGACAATCAGCGTGAGGTTGTATACATGCGTTTCTATCAAGACCTCAGCTTCAAGGAAATTGCCGACATCACTGGGGTGAGTATCAATACCGCTCTTGGCCGCATGCGTTACGCTCTGCTTAATATGCGACGTATTGCCGAAGAGAAGCATATTGTCTTGGAAATGTATTAAGCGGGTCGTTTGGTAATGATAAACCTCTTTCCATCCGGAGAGAGGTTGTTTTTTGTCATAGTGAAAGGCGAACAAAAAAATGATGCGTTCGTGTGTCTGTTATTCCAATAATTTAGTACCTTTACACCGTTATTGTCTTAGCTAAGATTGAAAACCAGAGAACTATGCGTATTATTATTGCTGGAGCAGGTGCCGTGGGTACACATCTCGCCAAGATGCTTGCTGATGAACGGCACGATATTGTGCTGATGGATCCAGAGGAGGAGCGACTAGCCAACTTGGAGTCTAATTTTGATCTTATGACCATTGCTGCACGCCCCACATCTATCAATAGTCTAAAAGATGTTGGGGTGGCAGGAGCCGACCTTTTTGTGGCCGTTACACCAGAGGAGAGCATCAATATAACCTCATGTATATTGGCTCATTCGCTTGGTGCAAAGAAAACGGTTGCGCGTATTGATAATTACGAATATTTGCAGCCAAAGAATAAGGAATTCTTCAAAAAACTAGGTGTGGACTCGCTCATTTATCCCGAGATGTTGGCTGCCAAGGAGATTGCTGACGGATTGCATTTGAGCTGGATTCGCCAATGGTGGGAGTTTAATGGTGGAGCACTTGTGATGTTAGGTGTGAAACTGCGCGACAATGCACTTATACTCAATACTCCCATCTATCAGATTCAGAAGGAACAGCCTTATCATATTGTTACCATCAAGCGTCTAGGTGAGACCATCATTCCTAGTGGTGTCGATGTCTTGAAAGCTGGTGATATCGTATATTTTATGACCTCTAAGCGTGCGCTACCCTATATACGTAAGATTACTGGAAAAGAGGACCACGAGACCATACACAATGTTATGATTATGGGTGGTAGTCGCATTGCTATGCGTGCCACGCAATTGGTGAGTGATGATATGAGTGTGAAGGTAATTGATAGCGACATAGCCCGTTGTCATTGGCTCACTGATCAGGTCGATGATGATGTGATGATTATTAATGGTGATGGTCGTGACTATGAATTACTTGCCGAGGAGGGGATTAGTGAGGTTGATGCTTTCGTTGCCCTTACCGACAATTCGGAGACAAACATATTGGCCTGTCTATCGGCCAAGCGTATGGGGGTGTTTAAGACCATTGCAGAGGTAGAGAATATTGACTATATCAGCATGGCTGAGAGTCTTGACATTGGCGCAGTCATCAACAAGAAGAAGATTGCAGCTAGCTACATCTATCAGTTGCTGCTCGATGCTGATGTCGAGAATGTCAAGTGTTTGACCTTCGCCAATGCCGATGTGGCCGAGTTTGTGGTCAAGGAGGGGGCTAAAGTTACTCGTTCTTTGGTAAAAGATCTCACTCTTCCCAAGGGAGTTACTATCGGTGGCTTGGTTCGTGGAGATGAGGGAATACTTGTGACAGGTGATACTCAGATACAGTCTGGTGATCATGTGGTAGTGTTCTGTCTCTCCTCGATGATCAAGAAGATTGAGAAGTTGTTTAACTAGCTATCCAACCAACTCTTCGGTGGCGGTTATTGTGCCTCCCTATATAAATGCCTCCCGCTCAAGCACGCTTGGGCGGGAGGTATTTATATAGGATGATGGTTAATCACTGACCTTGGGTAATGTTCTGTGTAGCAAGATGCATCCGAGAATAGCTGAGATGACAGAGCCTACGAGCACTCCTAATTTGGTCTGAGCCAGTAGGGTGGCGCCATCAGTTCCAAGCCCTGCATAGGAGAGATCTGCGATGAACATTGATACGGTGAATCCTATGCCGCAGACAACGCAGATGCTAGCAAATGAGGCCCACGATGCTCCTGATGGCAATGATACAATCTTGAGTCGTATGGCAATCCAAGAGAATGAGAACACTCCAAGGAATTTCCCTGCAACTAGACCTAATATCACAGCTAGGCTAACTCCCGAGAACAGGTTGCCTATGCTCATTCCCGAGAGGGCGATGCCGGCATTGGCGAAAGCAAAGAGCGGTACGACGACGTAATTGATCAGTGTGTGGAGATTATCTTCAAGATCTTGTAGGGGGCTGATCATCTTATCGGCGGCAGATTCGATACTCTTGAGTGTGTGTATTTGGTCGTTGGTGAGCACGATGGTGTTGTGCAGGTCGTCTACCTCAATGACGGGGAATTTGCTTACATTGTTACGTATGCGCTCGAGGTAGTATCCTGTTCCGTTCTTTAGTGTTGCTGGCACAAAGAATGCTACGATAACTCCTGCTATCGTGGCGTGGATGCCTGAGTTGAGCATAAAATACCACAGCACTATGCCTACTGAGATGTAGAATGCCTTAGTGCGCACCTTGGTGATGTTGCCTAAGCATAGTATACCTACGCACAATGCAGAAAGACCCAGGTTGAGCAGGTTGACGTCAGACGAGTAGAATAGAGCAATGACGATGATGCCTCCCAAGTCGTCGGCTACGGCCAAAGCAGCCAAGAACATCTTGAGTCCCACGGGTACGCGTGACTTAAATACCGAGAGTATACCGAGCGAGAAGGCGATATCGGTTGCCATGGGGATGGCCATACCGCGTTGCATCTCGGCATCAGCAGGGCATGCAAGGTAGAATACGAGCACAGGTATGAGCATGCCTCCACAGGCTCCGATGATGGGGAGTAGGGCTTTGTCCATGGATGACAGCTCACCAACCTTAATCTCTCGCTTGATTTCCAAGCCCACGGAGAGGAAGAAGATGGCCATGAGGAAGTCATTGATCATCTGCCCTAAGGTTATAGGGTGTCCGCCGTGGCTGAAGAAGTTAAACTCACCTATTGATAGGCTTACTGGATTTTGCCAAAGAGCGAAGTACCACTCTTTTACGGCAGGGATGTTGGCGCAGACCAGTGCAAGTATGGTAAAGAATATAAGTACCACACTGGAGTTGACGTGCATCCGGAACTTACTTTTAAAACTGTAGTTCATAATGTCTGGTCTATCTGTTTTTATCTGATATGGTAGAGCTAGATTGTTATCTCCTCTCTCTCTAACTTGTTAGAAGGCGAAGAGCAAAGGAAGAACAAATATCATCACTAAGCCCATGAGGATTTGTAGGGGAAGACCTACTTTGATGAAGTCCTTAAATGTATATTGTCCTGCGGGCAATACCAATGCATTGGGTGGTGTTGAGAAGGGAGATGCGAAACACATTGAGGCCGCCACGGTAACGGCAAAGAGGAAGGGTATGGGGTTTATGCCAATGCCCACGGCGCACTGAAGAGCGATAGGGGCCATGAGTACTGCAGTTACAGTGTTGCTGATAAAGATGGTCATCACCGAAGTAGCAAAGTATACTGCAGCCAGTGCTACATAGGGGCTACTGTTACCGAAGGTGTTTACTATGAAGTCTGCTATCGCATTTGACACTCCCGTCTTTTCAAGTGCTGTAGACATGGGTAGCATAGCGGCAAAGAGTACGATAGTTTGCCAATTGATGGTCTTGTAGGCAGCTTCGACACTACGCACACAACCTGTAATGACCATTAATACCGCCGCCAAGAGCACGGCTGTAACGGGGGCTACGGGGATAGAGTCCACACACATCATGACAATCATTGCGATCATGATGAGTGCAGCTACCGGGGCCTTGTAGTCGAGTGTCACCTTGGCCGCCTCTTCCAAGGGCTCGCCTAGTACCACCCAGTTGTTTGACTCGGTGCGTAGGCGCGCAATATCTTTCCATGCACCTTGCACGAGGAGTACGTCTGACTCGTGTACCTTCTCGTAGCCTAGGTTGTGTAGCAGGTATTGTCCGTCGCGACGGATGCCGAGTACGTTGATGTTAAATTTGTTACGCAATCCTATCTCCATAATCTTGCGCCCTGTCATTGATGACGAAGGCATGATGAGAATCTCTGCAATGCCAATATCGTAAAAGTCGAGTGACGCGTTCGATGAACTGCCTTCAATCTCGTCGGTATGGTTGTCGATGAGGCGCAAGATGAAGTCTTCGGCCAATTGCTGCACCTTCTCTATTTCGCCAGAGAGGTAGAGTACGTCACCCTGCTCTAATATCAATGTAGACGATGCTAATTGCTGGTTTACTGTGCGTACAAACTTGTTGTGGCCTGCGCTTCGGCGCAGTTCGATGACATTGATACCGTACAGGCGATATATGTCTAGTTCGATGATGGTGTTGCCTATCACCTTGGATTCCTCGGTGACATATACGCGGAAGAGGTTTTCCGATAGTCCATACTCCCTTACCAATTCGTTCAGAGATTTGCTTGCCTGGTTGTTGCTTTTTTCGTTCGATTTTGGGGTGAGGAATATCTTGGTCAATGGCATCAGTACCAGTATACCTACTACGAGTGTGACGATGCCTACCGGGAGGAAGGTAAAGAATGCAATGTCGGGCAGCGAGTCTGATACTACACCATTGGCTTTAGCATTGGCAAGAGTCTCTTGTATTATAAGGTTGGGAGGCGTACCGATGAGGGTCATCATTCCGCCCATGCTGCTCGCAAAGGCCAGTGGCATTAGCAAGCGTCTTGCTGATGTGCCGGCATGTGCTGCCATGCTCACTACGATGGGCAACATCAGTGCCACGGTGCCCGTGTTGCTCACAAAGCCTCCGATAAGTGCTGTTACAAGCATTACGAGTAGGAATAAGCGGGTTTCGCTCGTGCCTGCCAGTTTGATTACCTGTCCGCCAATCATTTTAGCCAATCCCGTCTGGAAGATACCTCCGCCTACGATGAATAGGCCTACCATCATGATCACCGTTGTGTTGGAGAAGCCCGCCAACGCCTCGCTCGGAGCCAATATTTGGAATAGCAAGAGGGCTAAAAGCGAACATAAGGCCACGAGGTCAGATCTCACCTTTCCGCTTACAAATAGGGCGGCTGATATCAGAAGAATTATTACTGTGATAAGCATGTCTTGTTATAGGTCTAAAGGAGTTGAAAAAAGGTAAAACGGTCTTTTATTGTTTGAATCTGCAAAATTACTAATAAACTTCCTTTCCTACAATCATTGCAGCAAAAAGGATGTGCCATTCTTGGCCGTACGATGATAAAAAGTCTCCTATTTGTAAATAGGTGGCGAGAGTGTTTGCTCCTTGAGGCGGATGGGTATGATGCGGAGTTCTGAGTTTTTCTGAACTTTTATGCTTTTTTCGTTCGTTTTTATTACCTTTGCCGATGTGAAAGCTAAAAAATCACGTTGAATAAAAATAATAGAAAATCCGTGTGATTCACTTTAAGACTATATTTCGCATTCTTGGCTCGTTGTTGTTGCTGCTGGCGGGTATCTTTGCTCTCTTCGGTGTAGCATCGCCTTTCTTGGAGGGAAACGACTTTTATGGTTTCCTCATGTCGGCACTGACGACCACGTTGGCCGCTCTATGGTGTTTTATCATAGCTAAGGGGGCCAAGAGTGATTTTTCTCGTCGCGATAGCTATATCACTATTACGGCATGTTGGGTGGCTTTCGCTCTTTTTGGCAGTTTGCCCTATTGGCTTGGCGGCCACATACCGAGTTTTACCGATGCCTTTTTTGAGTCGATGTCGGGATTCACGACAACGGGGGCTTCCATCCTTGACAACATAGAGAGCCAGCCGCATGCGCTTCTATTGTGGCGTAGTCTTACGCAGTGGCTCGGAGGTTTGGGTATTGTGTTCTTCACGGTGGCTATCTTGCCCATGTTCGGTGTCGATAAGGTGCAGCTCTTTGCGGCCGAGTCTACGGGTGTGAGTCATCGCAAGGTGCATTCTCGTGTGTCGGTGGGGTCGCGTTGGATATTTGGCATCTATGTATTGCTCACGGTGTCGTGTGCCATCTCGCTCCGCGTGTGTGGTATGGGGTGGTTTGATGCAGTAAACCACGCTCTCACAACGATTGCTACCAGTGGTTTCTCTACGCGACAAGCCAGCATAGGTGCGTTTGACTCGGTTCAGATTGAGTATGTGGTGACGCTTTTCATGTTCCTTAGTGGTATCAACTACACTCTATTGTTCCTCTTGCTGTTTAGAGGCAAGATCGGTGAGCTATATCGTAACACCGAGTTCCGTGTCTATCTTTTTACTATATTAGGCTTTACGCTGGTCATCACGCTGGGGTTGTTTGCTCAGGGTGGGGTAGGACTAGAAAAGGCCTTCCGTATATCGTTGTTCCAAGTAGTTTCGTTGCAGACCACTACCGGATTTGCTACTGCCGACTATATGCAGTGGCCTCCTTACCTATGGATGTTACTGAGCTTCGTCATGTTCTTTGGTGCTTGTAGTGGTTCGTCGACGGGTGCCATGAAGTGCGGTCGTGTAGCTATCTTGGCCAAGAGCATACGTGGCGAGTTTCGACGTATCCTTCATCCTAATGCCGTGATTCCTGTGCGTATGGATGGCGACCCGATCAGCCAGGGCACTCGTGCCACGGTGCTCACCTTCACCTGTCTCTACTTCCTTCTCATCTTCGGTGGCTGGTTTGTATTTATGGTGTTAGGGCTCGACTTTGTCGAGGGCTACAGCATCTCAGTCAGTTGTGTGGGTAACATAGGGCCTGCTCTCGGAACTTTGGGCCCAGCCTACTCGTGGAGTGCGCTTCCCGTGGTAGCCAAGTGGCTCAGCGCATTGCTTATGCTTGTTGGCCGTCTGGAGCTATTCACCATCCTGCTGATGTTTACCGCTTCGTTCTGGAAGAAGAGCTAAAACAAGGGTGGAATAGTAAAAGAGAGGGCACGAATTCGTGCCCTCTCTCTATATATATATGTTGCGTCTCCCCTTATATATTATATAGATATAGCCAAGAGGTATATTACCACGGCTGGGATGGCGAAGAGCATGCTGTCCAAGCGGTCGAGTATGCCTCCGTGTCCGGGGAGGATATGTCCTGAGTCCTTGATGTCGAGATGGCGCTTTATCATCGACTCGGTGAGGTCACCGAAGGTGCCGAATACCACCACTACTATTGCCATGCCTACCCACTGCCATGCGTTCATGAAGGTGAAGAAGTGTTCCACGACAAACGCGCTGGCCACCGTGGCTAAGGCTCCTCCTATGGCACCCTCCCATGACTTCTTGGGCGAGATGCGGGGAAAGAGCTTGTGCTTGCCGTGTCTTCCGAACGTGATGCCGCTGAGGTAGGCTGCCGTGTCGTTTACCCATATGAAGATGTAGATGCATAGGGGAATGGCGTAGAAGCTATCCGCGCTCTTGCCCACGAAGCAGTCGAAGGGAACGAATGCCAATACGTTGATGAGTGCAAGAGGCAGCACTACGTAGAACTGGCTCAGCATGATGATGCCCAGGTTCGCAATGGGATTCTTGTGCTCGCTATAGAGCTCCTTGATGTAGAGGTACAAGAGGAGAGCAAGGTAGGGCACGAAGAGGATGAGCGACTCGCTCTGCGTCATGCTGTTGAGCCAAAAGGCAAAGAACAGGTAGCAGCTACCCACAATGACGATGGGGCGGTTGACCGACACCTCGCCGCGTTGTGATACTATCTTGATGAACTCATTCACCGTCAGTGCTGTCAGCAATAGGAACAAGGCGCCCAAGCTGACCGGACTGAAGTAGGTGCATAGCACCTGTATGGCAACGATGCCAATGGCGGTGATTGTGCGTAGGATGAAGTTCTTCATGTCGTGTTTTTAATTAGTGGTGTCTGTTACTTCTTGTCGTTGTCCTGGTCAAAGTCGAATCCCTCAAAGAGTCCTTCGTCCTTGCGCTTGCGTGGGCGCTCGCTCTTGGGCTTGGCAGGCTGTGAGTAGTCGGGGGCCTCGGTCATCGTGGGCACTTCGGTGTGGGATTCTTGAGTCGCAGGTGTCTCCACCGCTGCTACCTCAGCCTCCGTAGCTTTCTCTGCTTCTAATGACTCTAAAGACCCTAAGGACTCACCATCCTTCGGGTTCTCGATGGGCATGGCCTGCTCTATAGGCTCCAGTATCTCCTCGCTACGCGAAGCCCAGGGGCGTTTGCCGAATATCTTCTCTGCATCCTCGGCAAAGATGACTTCGCGCTCAAGGAGCAGCGCGGCGAGCTGATGGTGGCCCTCCTTGTGTTGCTGTAGTATGCGCTTGGCGCGTTCGTACTGCTCGGCGATGAGCGCTTTCACCTCACTGTCGATGAGTTCGGCGGTCTTCTCGCTATAGGGTTTGTGGAATTGTTCTTGGTTGTTATAGTAGCACAGGTTGGGTAGCTTGTCGCCCATGCCTGCGAATGCGATCATGCCATAGGCCTGCTTGGTCACGCGTTCGAGGTCGTTCATCGCACCGGTCGAGATATGTCCGGTGAAGAGCTCTTCAGCGGCGCGTCCTCCAAGGATGGCGCACATCTCGTCGAGCATCTGCTCCTTGGTCGTTATCTGTCGCTCCTCGGGCAGGTACCA
>JAEIGA010008809.1_pt1 | contig 15266 bp, 13 predicted proteins | sample 9270691 | NCBI WGS metagenome assembly JAEIGA01 (sample SAMN17057246, study PRJNA624740) | gut metagenome | biome: biome; isolation source: fecal sample | host: Bos grunniens | place: China: Xizang | collected 2019
AACCGGAACCGGAACCAGCCCCAGAGCCTGAACCTGAACCCGAGGTGGTTCCTGAACCTGAACCAGAAGTGGTTCCAGAGCCAGAGCCACTCCCAGAACCGGAATTCCTGGTAGAGCCGGTAGAAAATCACAGACCACGCAGGAATAAATCAAAGAACTGGGCAAAGGTCCTTTTGGTGATCTTCGCCGTATTAGTCCTTGCCGTAATAGCCTACATGGCAGTAGGACGTCTCTGCCCTGAATGGATCGACCAGTTCCTTTACACTCCTGAAGAGTTGGAAATACTTAACCGATAAACATGCTGAAATACACACGGAAAATCACCATACCTTGCTATGATGCCGATGCATCGTGGCGTCTGAAGCCGACTTCGTTCATGAACTATGCACAGGAGGCGGCCGGTAACCATGCCGTTCATCTTGGCTTCGGATACGATGACCTCATCGCGACAAACACAGCCTGGATCCTCTCACGAGTGCATGTGGAGTTTCCTGATGCCCCACGCTGGCGTGAGGAAGTCACCCTCAATACATGGCACAAGGGTCTTAACCGCCTTTTCTTCCTCAGGGATTTCGTAATCACCGACAACGAGGGAAAGGAAAGGGTGAAGGCTACCACATCATGGCTCGTACTCAACCTCGAGACCCGCAGGCTCGTCCGTGATCCGAAACTTATGGAGGAAGGTACCGTCTGCACAGAACATGTGATCGAGACACCGGCTGACAAGGTCCAGATGCCTAAGGATGTCGAGGCCGAACATGTGATGGACCATGCGGTGGCTTATTCCGACGTGGACATGAATGCACATGCGAACAACGCCATGTACATGCAATGGGCGATGGATGCGGTGGATTATGCGATCGCATCTGCCAGACCAGTGAAGGAGTTCACCATCAACTTCAACCATGAGACGAAGTCCGGTGATGTGGTGAGCATCTACAAGGCAAGGGTGGAGCAGGAGGATGGCCTCCATGTCTTCGTTGAGGGCAAGGTAGGCGACCAGTCTGCATATTGTGTCGAGATCGTATTCTAAGCGGATGGAACTCATATATCCATACGATCTGGCTCCGATAGTTCCCGCACCTACTGCTGAGGTGGCGGTGGAGCAGGCCCAGGCCAGCGAATGGTTCCCGGTCGTGGAGCCAAGCGGTCTTGTGACCGGCCGTGCAACCCGTTCATACTGCCATAGCGGTGCGAAGCCTCTCCATCCCGTGATCCATATCCATATAATCGACCGCTTCAGCAGAATCTATCTTCAGAAGCGTTCAATGAACAAGGACATCCAGCCAGGAAAATGGGATACAGCAGTCGGCGGACATGTCTCATATGGCGAAGGAATCCTCGAGGCTGTCTACAGGGAGGCAAGCGAAGAACTCGGATTTACCGAATTCAACCCTATCCATATCGAGACATACCAGTTCGAGTCAGAGATCGAGAAGGAACTGGTCAATGTCTTTGCGGTGGTCGGTACATATGAACTCCATCCAGACATGGATGAAGTGGATGATGGCCGCTGGTGGGAACTCGCAGACATAGACGCCAACCTTGGCAAAGGGGTCTTTACCCCGAATTTCGAATCGGAATTCACCATGATCCGCAAGCCTCTGCTTGCTCTTCTTTAGGAAAAATCTACAATGATGTCACTCATACAATCCTTTTCCGGACTTCCGTTCAACAGGACGCAGACCTTGCGTGAAATCGCGGCCTCTGCCACCGGGAAGTACATCCTTCTTTATACCGGCACCCACCAGCTTGAGATGGGCATGTTCGCATGCGAACGCATTGCAGGCATCGCGGATGATACCGATGCCGACATGCTTTATGCAGACCATTACCGTCTCGTGACTGACGCAGAAGGCAAGCCGGTCAGAAAGAGGCATCCTCTCATCGATTGCCAGAAGGGAGCCCTCAGGAACGACTTCGATTTCGGAACCGTGCAGGTCTTCCGTGCCGATTCGTTCAGGAAGGCGGTTGCGGAAATGGATGTCGATTATGAATTTGCAGCACTGTACGACCTTCGCCTCAGGATGGACAGGATCGTACATGTCAATGAATATCTCTATACCGATGTGGAGACCGACCTGCGTAAGTCGGGCGAGAAGCAGTTTGACTATGTGGACCCTCGAAACAGGGCGGTCCAGATAGAGATGGAGAAGGTCTGCACAGCCCATCTCAAGAGGATCGGTGCCTTTCTCGAGCCGGTCTTCAAGGATCCGGAATCATGTGGCCTGAAGGGAGATTTCCCTGTCACGGCGACTGTCGTGATACCTGTGTTCAACAGGATAAGGACCGTCAAGGATGCAGTGGAAAGTGCCCTGAGCCAGGAATGTCCGTTCCCGTTCAATGTCATCGTCGTGGACAACCATTCATCCGACGGCACGACAGAACTTCTCGCAGATCTCGCCTCAAGGGACGGAAGGCTCGTACATGTCATTCCTGAAAGGAACGACCTCGGCATCGGAGGATGCTGGAACCTGGCGGTCCATCATGAACTCTGTGGCGAGTATGCGGTCCAGCTCGACAGCGACGACGTCTACAGTGGTCCGGACACGCTCGTGAAGATCGTGGATGCCTTCCGTGAGCAGAAATGCGCCATGGTCGTGGGAACCTATCAGATGACCGACTTCCAGATGAACCCGATACCTCCGGGAATCATCGACCATAGAGAGTGGACTGAAGATAATGGCCGTAACAATGCCTTGAGAATCAATGGTCTGGGTGCGCCGAGAGCCTTCTGGACTCCGCTCCTCCGTACCATCAACCTTCCGAATACAAGTTACGGCGAAGATTATGCCCTCGGCCTTAGGATAAGCCGTGAGTTCAGGATCGGACGAATCTACGATGTGCTTTACTGCTGCCGCAGATGGGAAGGAAATTCCGATGCTGCGCTTGAAGTGGAGAAGGTCAATGCAAACAATCTCTACAAGGACAGGATCCGTACATGGGAGCTCGAAGCCCGCATAAGAATGAATAATGAAAAATAACGAGATATTATACAAGTTCGTAGGAGACCAGCTGTCGCAATGGCCTCTAGCCTGTGACAACTATAGGGCCCTGAAGAATGTCAAGGTCCGTGAACTGGACGCAGGAGGACTTACTGTGAAGCTCCAGTTCAACCCTGCCAGGATAATATCTTCCGCTGCAAAGCTGGACAAGACAGCCATCGAGAAGAGAAAGTGCTTTCTTTGCCGTGACAACCGTCCTTCAGAGCAGACCATGCTCAAGTTCGAAGGACGAAAGAACAAGAAATACCATATCCTTGTAAACCCATACCCGATATTTCCGGACCATCTGGTCATTGCTGCAGTAAAGCATACAGACCAGTCGATCTGGCATAGATATATCGACATGCTGGACCTCGCGCGCAAATACGACGGGTTCACATTCTTCTACAATGGCCCGAAGAGCGGTGCTTCTGCTCCGGACCATCATCACTTCCAGGCCGCACCGAAGGGGCTTATTCCGCTCTGCAATGATGTGGATGCATCCGTGTCCTCCCTCGAGAAGGTCTGTGAGTCTCAGGACGCAAGCCTCTACCGTTACGACAGGTTCACGACAGGCATCTTCGTCATAAGATCCGAGACAGCAAAGTCTGCTGCCAAGATGTTCTACCGACTGCTTGACTGCGCACCGATGGGTGAAGGCGAGACCGAACCACAGTTCAACCTGTTCACATACCGTGCGGAAGGGGAGTACCGTTCTATCGTCGTATTCCGCAGCCGCCACCGCTCGCACCATTATTTCAGCGACGGACCGGACCATCTTACCATGAGCCCGGGCTGCGCCGATATGGGAGGCTTCTTCATAGTCCCGGTCGAGGCTGAGTTTGAAAAGATCACTCCGGAACTTCTTCAGGAGATGATTGCGGAGGTTTCCATATCCAAGGAAGTTGAAGACGGCATAATCTGGCGTCTTACCCGTACCCGGCCTTTGCTTCAGGTGGGCATTATGTCGGGAAAGGAAATCGGATTCGAAGTGCTTTCCGACGGTGCAGGCTTCCGCAAGGCAGTCTTCAGGGAAGGAAAGATCGAATATGACGGAGCGCTTTACGATGAACTCTACTTCGAAGCTCCGGTGCCTTCCACAAGGTTTGCCGAGCCTTCGTTCGTGCTCCATGGAGTTACGATCGGAGTCAATTTCCATTGGGAAAGGAAGGAGAACCAGAAGTTTGCCGGCGCACTTAAGATCATAGTCGAAAAGGACAGGCTGACTGCAGTGAATGTGGTCGGAGTTGAGGACTACCTCCTCAGCGTGATCTCCTCAGAGATGAGTGCATCCGCATCCGAAGAGTTCCTGAAGGCCCATGCGGTAATATCCCGTTCATGGGTGATGGCGCAGATCGCCTCTGCTCATAAGGAGCATCATGCTGATGTTCCGCAGGAAATATACGGCGTACCTTCGCTGATTTCTCACCTTGATTCGATGCTGTGTGCAGAAAAGAAGGGGGATGAATCTACTGAACATGAGTATGTGAAATGGTATGACCATGACGACCACAGCCACTTCGACGTATGTGCCGACGACCATTGTCAGAGATATCAGGGACTTACCCGTGCGACCGGCGAAACCGTCAGGAAGGTGATAGATTCTACATGGGGACAGACTCTGTACTATGGCGATGAACTTTGTGACGCACGCTTCTCGAAATGCTGCGGAGGCGTGATGGAAGAGTTCTCCACATGCTGGGAAGATAAGGATATGCCATATCTCAAGGCCATTCCAGATACCCCGGACCACGATTCTGAAGGCGAATGCTTCTGCAACACCACAGACAAGGCTATCCTCGGTCAGGTACTGAACAACTACGATCAGGAAACCGTGGACTTCTACCGCTGGACGGAAGTCTATGACAGGGATGCACTTTCTGACCTGATAAGACGACGCAGCGGCATCGACCTGGGAAGGATCCAGTCAATCGAACCTTTGGAAAGAGGCCTTTCAGAAAGGATAATGAAGTTGAGGATTGTCGGTGACAGATCTGCTTTGACAGTGGGCAAGGAATTGGAAATCAGAAGGATATTGTCGGAGAGCCATCTCAAGAGTTCCGCCTTTGACATAAGGTTCGAGGGCGATTCTGTAATCCTTGAAGGTAAGGGATGGGGCCATGGCGTGGGCCTGTGCCAGATAGGAGCGGCAGTGATGGCGTCGAAGGGATACGGCTATATCGAGATACTTAAACATTACTACCCGGGAACAACCCTCCGCAACAATGCGGAATAACAGATGACTGAATGAAAACTAAAGCCAACATAAATCCATGGTGGTGGATACCGACCCTGTACTTTGCGGAAGGTATTCCATATTTCATCGTGAACAATATTTCCGTAATCATGTTCACGAATATGGGCATGTCGAAGGGAGAGATGGCCCTGTATACGAGCCTTCTCTATCTTCCATGGGTGATCAAGCCTCTCTGGAGCCCCTTCGTGGATATCATAAAGACGAAGAGATGGTGGATCATGGCGATGCAGGTCCTGATGTCGGCGGCATTTGTGGCCCTTGCCTTCTCCCTGCCTCATCCTTCTCCTGAAGTGATAGCCTCCGGAGCGACAGGCGTGTCCATGTTCAAGGCCACCCTGGTACTCTTCTGGATCACTGCATTCGCTTCAGCAACCCATGACATAGCGGCCGACGGATTCTATATGCTTGCCCTGAATCCGGGCGACCAGTCGCTCTTCGTGGGCATCAGAAGCACATTCTACCGACTCTCATCCATCTTCGGACAGGGAGTCCTCGTGGTGATCGCAGGTCTGCTTGAAAGAAAGCTCGGTGACATACCTCAGGCATGGTCCATCACCCTGGCTGTCAGTGCAATACTGTTTGCAGCCGTGACGCTCTGGCATACATTCCGACTGCCGCGTCCGGCCTCAGACAATTCTCGTACAGGATTTGCCAAGGGCGGCGTGAAGAGGATATTGGGAGAGTTCGTGTGGACATTCTTCACATTCTTCAAGAAGAAGCATGTGTGGGTCGCAATGGCTTTCATGCTGCTCTACCGTCTTCCTGAAGCCTTTCTCGTCAAGATGATGAACCCGTTCCTCCTGGATTCTACATCTGCCGGAGGACTCGGACTTTCTACCGAGACCGTTGGTGTCGTCTATGGTACGATCGGAGTGGCGGCGCTTACCGTAGGAGGTATCCTCGGAGGAATCGCTGCGTCAAGATGGGGGCTCAAGAAGTCTCTCTGGCCTATGGCCCTGAGTCTTACCCTTCCTTGCCTGTCATTCGTTTTCCTTGCCGCATTCCAACCTCAGAACCTTGTTCTGATCAGCACATGTGTTGCTCTGGACCAGTTCGGATACGGCTTCGGATTTACTGCTTACATGCTTTATCTCATATACTTTGCAGACGGAGAATACAAAACGGCACATTATTCGCTATGTACTGCATTCATGGCACTAAGCATGATGCTTCCGGGTATGGTCGCAGGTTATCTGCAGGAGGCTGTAGGCTATGTGTGGTTCTTCGGTTTCGTGATGGTCTGCTGTCTTGTTACAGTGTTGGTGACCCTCCTTCTGAAGGTCGATCCCGAGTATGGAAAGAAATAAACTTTAATCATTATGGTCATGAAGAAGATGATGCTTTACGCCGCTTCGGTAGCGGCTGCGTGCGGTCTGTGTGCATGCGGACAGCAGGATGTACCTCCTCAGGAGGGCTCAAAGACAGGATTTGCACTGTCGTTTTTCAAGGAAGTGAACAAGGATACCGCTCCTGCAGAAAATATCGTTACCTCTCCATATAGCGCCGGAGTTGCTCTTTCAATGCTTGCAGAGGGTGCTATGGGTCAGACAAAGGTGGAACTGGACAACGCTCTCAATGGATGCCTCTTCAGCAATCAGGTGCTTGACGGAGGTGATTCTGTAGTGGTGAAGTCTGCGAATTCACTATGGGTTGATGACAATTTCAGTGTCCGCAACCGTTATGTGGACCTTCTTGAGACTGATTATGATGCTCTGGTCGAGTGCCTCAGGTTCTCCGATCCGGCAACAGTGCGTGCAATCAACATGTGGTGCTCGGAGAATACAAACGGAAAGATCGAGAAGATCATCGACGACCTCACTCCTGGCGATGTGATGGTTCTGGTCAATGCATTGTACTTCAATGCTCCATGGGAGGAGAAATTCGACCCTGCACAGACTTCAAAGGCCGATTTCTATGGTCTTTCAGGAGATAAGGAAGTGGACATGATGTACAGGAAGGGAAGATACAACTATGCTGAGTATCAGGGTTGCCAGATGATCGAGCTTCCGTATCTCGGCAGCAATTATTCTATGTTCATAGTGCTCCCTCCGGAGGGAATGAACGTAGGCGACCTTATTCCTTACGTGAACGAAAGCCTCTACAACGAGGCCATGAGCATGCTTGCTCCGGTTGAGGTGAAGTTCAGGATGCCGAAGATCAAGCTTGAGACAGAGATGGTACTTAACGATGTCCTCCAGAATATGGGAGTGAAGGAGGCCTTCTCGAATGCAAACTTCAAGGGTATCTCGGAGATGGGTCCTCTTGCAGTCAGCCAGGTGAAGCAGAAATGCTATATCGATGTTGCCGAGACCGGTACAGAGGCTGCCGCTGTGACTTCAGTGATGGTACGGATGACTTCTGTCCGTCCAGAGATCGACGTCAAGACAATGATAGTTGACCGTCCATACGTGTTCTTCATCGCCGACAGGGAGAATTCAGACATTCTCTTTGCAGGTAAGATCGTAAACCTTTAATGAATCAATTCAGTAGCTTGAATATGAAGAGACTGTTCGCTCTGTTGGTTGCCCTCGTGGGCCTGATTGCTGCCGATGCATCTGCCAGGCAGGTCGTGAAGCCTGGAATCGAAGTGCTTCAGGAACGTGGATTCGAAGGACTCATCGGTAAGAAGGTGGGTCTTGTCACCAATCCCAGCGGAGTGGACAGGTACCTTAACTCTACCGTTGACATCCTCTACAATGCCCCTGGAGTCGAACTGGTAGCCCTTTACGGCCCGGAGCATGGAGTGAGGGGAGACGTATATGCCGGAGACAAGGTCGCTGACACCAAGGATGCGGCGACTGGTCTCCCGGTCTATTCCCTCTACGGATCGACACGCAAGCCTACCCCTCAGATGCTCGAGGGCGTGGATGTGATCGTATATGACATCCAGGACGTAGGTGCGCGTTCATACACATTCATAAGCACATTGGGCCTCGTGATGGAGGCATGCGCTGCCAAGGGAATCGAGGTGATGGTTCTTGACCGTCCGAATCCTCTTGGCGGAAACAAGATCGAAGGATGTTATGTCGAGCAGCCGTTCAACTCGTTTGTGAGCCAGTACAGGATACCGTACATCTATGGACTTACGGTAGGTGAACTTGCCGTGATGATCAACGAGGAAGGACTCAACAGGGGACAGCTCGGCAATCAGGATCCGGTCAGATGCAAGTTGACCGTCGTTCCGATGGAAGGATGGGAAAGGGACATGCTCTATGAAGATACAGGACTGCCATGGGTTCTTCCGTCACCTAACATTCCGTTCAAGGAGACTCCGATGTATTATTCGGCTGCCGGAATCTGTGGAGAACTCTATGGATTCATGGACATAGGCATCGGCTACACCCTTCCGTTCCAGCTCTTCGGTGCTACCTGGCTCGATCCCGACAAGCTCAAGGCCCGTCTTGAAAGTTACGGTCTTCCGGGCATTTCCTTCCGTACGATATGGTATAAACCGATTGCAGGAAGCAGAAAAGGCGAGTTGGTGAAAGGCCTTCAATATTTTTTTACAGACTATGAAAATGCTCGTGTTACAGAGACGCAATTCTATGTCATGCAGGCAGTTGCAGAGCTTTATCCTGACAAGAAGGCATTCGAGATAATAACAGGTTACGGATTGTTCGACAAAGTTTGTGGCACGGATTATGTGAGGAAGGAATTCAGCAAGAGGTACAAAGTGGCAGATATAGTGGATTACTGGAGAAAGGATGAGGCTTCTTTCCGTGAGATGTCACAACGCTACCACATCTATTAACTTAAAACTATCATATCATGGGATCACTCAGAAAAACAATGGCGTCAATGCTTGCAGTTCTTGCGTTGGCAGCGTTTATGTCTGATGCGGGTGCGCAGACAAGAAGATCCTCACAGACGAGATCGTCATCTCAGTCTTCACAGACAAGGTCTTCATCACAGTCTTCACAGACAAGAAGAACGACTTCAGGTTCACAGACCAGACCGTCGTCAAGCGATAACAATAAGAAATCTACAGTTGCCAAACCTTCAAATCCTGTAAGAAAGCCGGCAGATAAGCCGTCGATGAACACCAACGTCAAGCCAAGCACAACAGTTGAGAGATCTGTATCTGCAACGAGACCGACTACCAAGCCTTCGACCGGATCATCGACCAAGCCATCGACCGGATCATCGACTAAGCCATCGACAGGAACTGCTACCAGACCTGCCACAAGACCTTCGACAGGAAGCGCTGACAAGCCAGCCGGCCAGAAGGGTGCAGATTTCAAGCCAGGTGACCAGAACAAGCCTATACAGGTGACCAGACCTGCTCCAAACAGACCTCAGGGCAGCAACTCAGGAAACAGACCAAGCGTCCGTCCTGATGATGGACCAGGAAGACCAGGCGACAAACCAGGCAAGGATCACGGAATGAGACCTGGAGACGGTCCTGACAGAGGCCATGGAAAGCCAGTGCAGATCAGACCTGACCACAAGAAGGATCCTCCAAGGAAGCATCCACGCGAAAGAGACTTCATGCGTTGGGACCGTCCTTCATACTGGTGGTCACATGACAACCACTACTACGGATACAGAGTCAGAGTACTCCCTACACATGTACACAGACATGTCTATCGTGGAATTACCTACTATTGCTACAATGACATCTGGTACCGTCCATACAACGGATACTATGTAGTCTGCAGACCTCCATACGGATTGTCACTCGCAGCAAACATCATATCTGACATCGCTTGGACAGCTGTAAGGCTCTCATACTACAACACAGTTGCGAACACTTACAGTCAGATCAACGAGAACAACGCGTACATCGCTGAGCAGAACGCTATCATAGCACAGAACAATGCGATAATAGCTGCTCAGAATGCAACAATAGCACAGAACCAGCAGCTTGCCCAGACTTCATACGCTCTTGCCAACGAACTGGGACTCATCCAAAGCTATGCTGCCGCTGATTCGGAGTATTTCTACCAGGACGGCGTGTTCTATGCAAAGGATGCAAGAGGTGAGTACAATGTGATAGTTCCTCCTGCAGGTGCTCTCGTAGAGACTCTCCCAGAGGACTTCGATATGGTGATCCTCGCAGATGGAAACGAGTACTACAAGGTTGACGATACAATCTACAAGGTTACAATTGTTGAGGGTAAGCCTTACTTTGAGGTTGTAGGACAGCAGTACTAGACGTTACTTGACATACAAAACTCCCGTCAGTGGCTCGCTCCGCAGAGCATAAGGTTTATGCTCCGCTCGCGCACTGACGGGAGTTTTGTCTGCTGTTGAAAACTGGTGTTCTGCAAAAAAACTGCGTGCTGCCAATGGTGATTTGGCAGCACGCGGTTTTTATAAAGTGTTGTGTGATTGGCTGATTATCTGATGGTGACAGGGCCGCCAAATGGGCAGAATGTCACGTAAGCGTTGCTGTCGCGGTAGGTTACCTCGAGGGACTTGCCGTCCTGTTCGGCCTGGATCTTCTTGCCGTCTGTGTTGACGGTCATTGTGAGAGCGGTCTCGTAGAGGGCCTTGTCGAGGGTAGTGGCAGGAGTTACTGTGACTCCTTTCTCTGCCGGTTCAACTGTAAGGGTTACGTCCTTTGCCACTGCAGTGTATGCTGCTACGTCGCGGAATGTTCCGATCCAGATGCGGCTCTCGAGGGACTTGAGGTGGTCGAGGAAGTCAGTGAATTCGGTAGGGTCAGAATAGCAGTCGTAACCGTAGTTGATTCCGTGGGTCATTCCTGCGATCCATGAGCCTGATGCGAGGGCATCTTCCACCTGCTTGTGGAGGTACTCCTTCGGCGAGTTCTGACCGCCGAGCCAGAATTCCTTCAGACGAGCTCCGACCCTTCCTTCCATCGCGGCAGCGATGACCTTCTCGTTGAATGCGTTGTATGGGAAGCAGAATGTTGTCGAAGGCTTTCCGATGTTTGCGAGGATAGCCTCGTCGTTCTTCTTGATTTCGTTGAGCAGGTCCTCGTCAGAGAGCATCGTCATGTATGGATGGCTCCATGTGTGGTTCGACATCTCGTGACCTCTGTCGGACATTTCCTTTGCCTCAGCCCATGTGAAGTGGGTCGTGTCTGTCTCTGCAACTGCTGGCATCCATGCTCCTACCATCCAGAATGTGCCTCTGAAGCCTCTCTTTTCAAGTTCAGGTGCCACGATGGTGTAATGTTCCTTCATTGAGTCGTCAAAGGTAAGGCTTACTGCACATTCCTTTCCGTCCTTGTAGTCAGCGACCTTCACGTCCTCTGGAGTGATGTCTGCCGAGCATCCTATTGCAACTGCCATGGATGTCATCATGATAAGTCTTTTCATATTCTTAAACCAGATTGTTGTATGTGTATTCGAGTGTGGTGCTGTCGCCGGATGAGTTCAGCGACATGCTGAATCCGTCCTTTCGGACGAGCCCGTTCTGTTCCATGACCTCAAGCAGATGTCTTGCGACTGCCGGGGCTGGGTCGATCAGGGTTATGGGACGGCCTGCGACCTTCATTATTGTGTCGGCGAGGAAAGGGTAGTGGGTACATCCGAGTACGATGGTGTCTGCACCTGCCTCGATTAGAGGATGTACGCTCCTTTCAACGACGTTTTCAGCTTCAGGACCGGTCAGGATGCCGTTTTCTACAAGTTCCACGAATCCCTGTCCGATGTGCTCGACGATCTTTACGTCCTGTGCCCATTTCTCCCTTGTGTCGATGTACTTGGATGCCTTGAGCGTTCCGGCTGTCGCGAGGACTCCGACCACTCCTGTGCGGGTCTTCTGTGCTGCCGGCTTGACTGCCGGCTCCATTCCGATGAAGTTGATCGGGAATTCTTCCCTGAGGGTGCTGATCGCTGCAGCGGTCGCGGTGTTGCATGCTACGACTATGATGTCAGCGCCCTGCTCAATCAGGAATGAACTGATGGCCCTGGCCCTTTCGGTGATGTATTCCTTCGATTTTTCTCCGTACGGGCAGTTGGCATTGTCTGAATAGTATATGTACCTTTCTTCAGGGAGAAGTTTGCGTACCTCCCTGAACACTGACAGACCGCCTGTACCTGAGTCGAAGATTCCTATCATCCGATTGATTTTATATCTCACAAATATACTGATTTTTTCCTATTTTTGTACCAAATACATGATGTGTAAATAATGATTATATTTGCACGATTTAAGAAACGGAAATGATAACAAACGAACAGATAAAGGAACTTCAGCAGAGGGTGGAGACGCTGGGCAGGTGCATCGGCGTCGAGCAGAAGCGTGAAGAAGTAGCGGCGAAGACCGAGAAGACTCTTGCGCCGGATTTCTGGGATGACCCCAAGGCGGCTGAGAAGTTTCTGAAGGAACTATCAGGCGTGAAGTTCTGGGTGAACGGATTTGATAAGGCGCAGTCGGCGGTCGAGGACCTCAATGTCCTCATTGAACTTGGTGACGACGATATCGACCAGGCATATGCCGATGCACTTTCGGAAGTGGAGGCTTTGGAACTCCGCAACATGCTGGGAGAGGAAGGAGACAACCTCGGTGCCGTGCTGACGATCAATTCGGGAGCCGGCGGAACAGAGGCAAACGACTGGTCTGCAATGCTCATGCGTATGTATGTGCGCTGGGCTGAGCGTAACGGATATAAGGTGACAGTCACTGACGAGCTGGAGGGTGAGGATGCCGGAATCAAGTCGGTGACCATGCAGGTCGAGGGTGACTATGCCTTCGGATACCTCAAGGCCGAAAGCGGAGTCCACAGGCTTGTGCGCATTTCTCCCTTCAATGCCCAAGGCAAGCGCCAGACCACATTCTCGTCCGTGTTCGTGTACCCGCTTGTGGATGATTCCATTGAGATCGAGATCAATCCGGGTGACCTTGAATGGGATACCTACCGTTCGAGCGGTGCCGGAGGACAGAATGTCAACAAGGTCGAGACCGGTGTGCGTGTAAGGCACATACCTTCAGGAATCGTTGTCGAGAATACAGAGACACGTTCGCAGCTGGACAACCGTCAGAATGCTCTCCGTATCCTCAAGTCCCGACTCTATGACATTGAGCTCAAGAAGCGTCAGGAGAAGCAGGCGGAACTTGAAGGCCAGAAGAAGAAGATTGAATGGGGATCGCAGATCCGCAGTTATGTCCTGCATCCTTACAAGATGGTCAAGGATCTTCGTACAGGACATGAAACCTCTGATACACAGGGGGTTCTTGACGGAGATCTTAATGATTTCATGAAAGTCTTCCTGATGGAGAACAACAAATGATTAAAATAATGTTAAAATTAGAAAATGCCTGCAACGTTTGCAGGCATTCCTGCATCTTATACGTCGTGTTGTAATTTTTTAGGATGATGCGACGTTATTTTTTACTTATACTTTCATTATTTCTGGCATTCGCTGGAGCTGCCTATGCGCAGAATGTATCTGAAAATAATCACGATAAGACGAAGTTTTCAATAAAGGCCTATCCTTTCAGGGGTACCTATCTTGACAGCGGCAGGCATTGGGACAAATTTGGAGGAGCCTATCCTGCTGGTATGCACTTCGGTTTAGAACTTCCATCGCAGCAACAGCGTCCATGGCAGCAGTATCTTAATAATGCTACAGTTGGAGTGGGTTTGACATGGCTGGACTTGGGACATGAGATGCTGGGGCATTCATTTTCCTTATATCCGTATATACTTTTCAATGCCATTAGTACCGATTACTTCCAGATGAGGCTGAAGGTGGCGGGTGGCCTTGCTGCGGTGACTGAACACTGGTATACCCAGGAAGACCAGAACCCCGACCATTATTACGAGCCTACCGTAAATACGATCTTTGGATGTACGCTTAACGTGTATCTGAATGCAGGACTTCAGCTCAGTGTGCCGATCACGAAGTATCTGGATGCCGGTGCCGAGTTCGGATTTATCCATATGAGCAACGGACGTACAAATATGCCTAATATCGGTTTGAATGCACTCTATGGCTCAGTAGGAGTTACAGCGACCTTCAATTCCGAGGTTAAGAAGAAGCCTGTTCACTTCCCTGATCAGCCATATGGTTGGGCTTTGAATATAACCGGTTCTGCAGGTTCTCAGCAGTCTGATATAGCCGACCCACACAAGTTCCTTATTTCATCGTTTCATGCAGGAACTGTCTACCATATAAACAACTGGTATGCAGTCGGTCTCGGACTGGATGTGTTTTACAATGACGCCGTGACAAAGAATACCTCCCGCAATCTGTATTGCGACGGAGATTTTGCAGAGGATACGGACGAGGATGATATCAAGGACCTCTTCTATGACTGTCTGACTTGTGGGGACGAAAAGGATATAGATTATACTACAGCACAGAAGATACGTGCGGGTGTTTCTCTCAACAATGAGTTCAAATTCGGTGATGTTACCGCTGTGGTTGACTGGGGTGTGTACTTCTACAATCCGTCACGACATATCTATTATAATTATCACGAGGATATGACAAAGGCCGGCAAGGTAGCTACCAAGCGCCCTCTGTTGTATAATTCACCTTACGGAGCAGGTAGCGAAGAAGCCAGCCACTATATCCGTTTTGGTCTGAGATACCGTCTCTTCGACAATCTCTATCTCCAGGCCAGCTGCAAGACCCATCTTCATATCGCTGAATTCGTCGAGTTCGGTGTCGGCTACCAGATTCCATTCTATAAGAAGGATAGCCGTCCTGAAGGAAAAGGCAAAGTGTACCATCATCGTAGGAACTGGTGGAAAAACTGATCCGGTTTTATAGAAGTTTATATTTGCTGCTTTGTGTGGTAATATCTTGACTGTGTCGGTTACGATCCCCAAATCAGTAAGTCGTGGACGGACGATGTAATGGGTAGTGCGAAGTCCCCGCCAGCATAAGGGGCAAAAGTTAAGCATCTCACACGAGATGCTTTTTTCTTGCTGATTGTTTTCTGTGAGATGTTTCGTATATTTCCTCTATAAATCCAGATCAGATACTATCTATGCACCGTGAGTGCTGTCATGACTTCTCATAAGTGCGTGGGGCAATGCCACTACCATAGATAGCGGTGAAGATATAAACTAACAATTTCCTCTGCGAACTAAGAGTTCAAAC
>JAEIGA010008810.1_pt1 | contig 15266 bp, 18 predicted proteins | sample 9270691 | NCBI WGS metagenome assembly JAEIGA01 (sample SAMN17057246, study PRJNA624740) | gut metagenome | biome: biome; isolation source: fecal sample | host: Bos grunniens | place: China: Xizang | collected 2019
AATTTCATTTCAGGTGTTAATTCATATACAGCTTCAGGAAGAACTAGAATTTTATTATATTTAGATTGATAATTTTTAAATTTTTCTGTTTTTCTATGCGCATCATAGTCTGTAACAACTGGATATAAATATTCTTTTTCATCATCTTCAATTTTAGAAATAAAAATTTCATAAATTTCTGCTTTTGGAAAATCATCATGTGAAAAACGTTTATCCATTTCAGTTAATAAACCATCTTCAACTTCATCATATAAAAGTTCAGTTTCGCTTTTTTCATACGTAACTTCAACTTCATTTGATCCAATATCATTAGGACCAAGCTTTATTTTTCCTATAAACTTTGTCATAATTTTCTTTCTTTATTTTTAATAACAATTTTATTATATCATACATGTTTTAAAAATAAACAAAATATAATTAAAAAATAAATCTTAGATTTTATTTTACAATTACAAATATTATTTTATTATTATAATGACAAAGTTTCTTAGAAATAACTTAGAAAATCTTAGAAATAATCCAAATATAAATTATTATATTTCTAAACTAAAAAAGTCCATTTTTTAATAGTGGACAACAATTAAATATTTCCGACTGAGACTTAAATGCAGTTGACTGTTATTTTTAATCATTTAAGCATCGAAGGACTTCCTCCAACTTTTCAATATATCCCATTATATTTCGGGTATGAATATGTCTTTTAAACTTTCATCATACGAGGTTTAACTCCCTCTCAATATTTAATTAAAAATGGCAGGTACACAGCGAATCGAACACTGATGATCGGTTTTGGAGACCGACATAATACCATTATATTATGTACCTAAAAAATGGCGGAAGAGACACGACTTGCACGTGCACGCGCTATTAACGCACCGGTTTTCAAGACCGGACCTTTACTAAATTTAGGAGAACTCTTCCAAAAAACAAGACTCGGATTTTGCTGGACCACAGCATCTTTCATTCGAAAGCTTGATGGATTTGAACCATCTCAATAATTTTCAGTTATCTTTTACCGTTTATATTATTTGCAGTTACGAGTCTTTAAAATTAATTAAAAGTTTCTTTCATTCATAATAAAACCTCTTTATTTATTATTTACTTTAAAAATTAAAAATTGCAGTTGGTGATTTTAATCCCACAGGAAGGTACGGTCAACTTATCAATTTTGACTGCTCCATTATTAGGTCGCAACCTTGACTACTTCGGCTTCCTAGTCTAATGGCAAAATTGATACGATACTGAACTGTCAGTCATTGCTTGTTGATATCAACTAATCACCTGAACCTATTGAAAACATTATTAAAATTGGCGTCGCTGGAGGAATTTCACCTGCCGTCTTTTTGGGGATTTCTGGACTTATTACTGAAGGCTCTTGTCAGATTGCTCCATTTTTGCAGTCTGAAGCAATCTCAATCAGCAACCATACCTAGTCACCTGCCTCACTAGCAAGAGAACTGCAAATACATCTTGCCAACTTTTGTGACATAGTCTACATCATTCATAATGTAGCTTTCCCTTTGTTCTGTTGAATTTTGAACTATGCGACATAAATTTGTAGCATTGATGGGACTTGAACCCATAAAATTTTCTTTTTGAGAGAAACATGTATGCCAATTCCATCACAATGCCAATTTAACTATTGATATGTGAAATTGCCGCAGCAATGAGGACTTTTACCCCTCGTTTTTACAATTGATATCTTAATGCATAATCAACAGCAATCTATTCCTGCCACGCAGAATTACGAGTTTACAACTAACTAGTTAAAAAGAAATGTGACATATAAAACGTCGACACATTAAAAGGTTCATTTCCCCTATTTTTCATTATCTATTATAAAATAAATAACGTATGCAGTCAACGTAACAATCTCTCAATTGTTATTTATTGTATCATATCTCCCAAGCAAGATTTCTCTCGAACAACTTCAATCATCGCAGATTGAAATTTCTTATAGGTTTTTATACGTCTCATTGAAATCAAATTCTATTATCAAAGATCAATTATTAAATTTGTTGTTTAATATATTTATATTATACCAAAAATTTTATTTTATTAAACAACTAAAGAAATATCATTTTAATAAATTCTTCCTTTTCTCCAGCCTTTAGGAATAGGATCAGTTTTCTTAATTTTACGATTTTCTTTAGTTAAATCATTACAAATCCACATTGTACCAAATTGAGAATTTTTCTTACCTTTATGGTTTTCTGACATTTTTCTTAATGTTTCTTCAGTATAAACATGACCATACATTGGATTATTTTCACCAATAAAATGTTCAGGATGTTCTTTACTCCAATTAGCAAGTCGATATATAGTATTTACATGATTTTGTTTCCATTGCACTTTTTCTTCATCAGATAATGAATTCCAAAAACTAAACCATGGACTTCCGTGTTTCTTTATTGCATTTACACTGCCAAGCTTATGCAAACCAGCATCGTGAATTTTTTGCCATGATCCATTTGAACCACCTACAATTACATTATATGTATCGTCACGTTTAACAAATTCTTCATTAACTAATTCAGCTTCTTTCTAATTCATTTCTTCAAGTGAGGAACATTGAAATAAAATTGTTTTAGAAAAATTTTCAATGCCATATTTTTGAATAGAACGCTGAAGATGTACACCTGATCCCATATAACCATCATTTATGTCATATGTCTAATGCTATCCAATATAAATTTTGCCGTTTATATTATTGGTGATTTGATAAATAAGATAATATTTTTTAGTATTCATAACTTAATTTCCTTTGTATTAATCTAACTTTCCGGGTCAGATATTATTATTTACTCTAATTAATAATAAAAAAGCTAACTAAATGAATACCAATTAACCCGGAAAGATTTATTTGGAAATTTTAGTTAGCATAAAAATGGAGCTGGAGGAGGGTGACGATCCCACTACCTGCGGTTTACAAAACCGCTGCTCTACCAACGTGAGCTACTCCAGCAATTTAAAAAAATGGTCGGTCTGGTCAGATTCGAACTGACGTATGCTATACCCCAAATATAGTGAGAAACCAGGCTTCCCGACAGACCGTAAATTCAAAAAATCAAGACACATTTGACGTGCTTTACCATTAAGCTAATGTAAATTCATTGAATCTACATATTGGATTCGAACCAATAACACGGGTTTAACAGACCTTTTTATTATTTGCTGTATGTGTCTTTAAATGTTGGTGGAGCCGACGAGTGCTGCCCTCGTTGGATTCCTGCTTGCAAAGCAGGCGCGTTTGCTGATTCGCTACGACCCCAAAATCAAGACGTATTTTTTTAGATGGACTCGAACCAAAATCTCCTCTATATTTCAAGAGGTGTTCTACCAATTGAACTATATACCCTAAAAAGTGGATACATTAATTAATTTTGCTGTATACGTCTTTAAATGGCGGGGTATAGCGGAATCGAACCGCTCCAAGGAGATCGACAATCTCCCGTACTAACCGATATACGAATACCCCGAAAAAAACAAGATGCATAATAGCGCTAGGGATTCGGACCCTTCAGAGTAAGCTATCAACTCAGTTTTCTGTGTTATCCAATTACTTGGTTTCTGTTGCTTTATTTAATTTGCTGGATGCATCTTTAAATGGCTGTGATGGTGGGTCACGATCCCACAGTTAGTTTCCTGGGCGGTTATGGACTCAAAATCAAGTTTTGCACTTGAATCTTCATTTAAGATGTTTTACTACTTAAACTATTTTGAAACAGCCGCCTGCCTTACCAATTCGGCTCACATCACAATTAAAAATTCATTTATCAAAGATCAATTATTTATTTAATATGTTTATATTATACCAAATATTTTGTTTTTGTAAACATATTTATTTACTCTTTTTAAATCTACCACCATCATTATAACATGTTTTAATAATATTACCATTAATAACAACGTAAAGCAAATGTGTAGTTTTTCCAAAATAATATTCAACCTTTTCAAAATTATGATTTAATAATGCGCTAACTTTAAAACGTGCTTTAGAAAATGTCGCTTTAGATGGTTTGTTTAAATCAGATTTAATACATGCTAAAATATTATCAGTAGTCTTAAAATTTGAACGACTTATAAATCGTTTAAGAGCATGAGATGTCAAAATCCAATTAGTACCATCCACTGATGTAATATTTAAACTAGTATTAGTTTTCAAAGCATTACTTATAAGTTTTTCATTTTCATATTTAGTATGATATTTATCTTTTAATCTCTTAACATATGTTTCAAACTGATATATTTCATAAGTTGACATATCTAACAATTGTTCTTTTGTTAGTAGAGAACCATTTAAAGCGCATTGCTCAGCTAATTGTTTTAATTTATCAATATTCATGATATTATTATATCAAAATATATAAAAATGTAAACTAAAACCACGGCTATTTTGTGCTTAGCGTATGCATACACTTATATACATATCTTCTAATCCAGATCTTTAGGCATTAATATGAAAAATTATATTTTGAGTTTATCTCAAGAGGAACCTAAGCTGGGAGCCCGATCATCGTGGAGAAAAGTAAATTATATATTTTTTAATTTAAACAAAATAATGATTTTACAAATTAAAAATAACAAGACACATTGCTTTTATGATTTAACAGATCATTGCATATATTGCTGTAAGTGTCTTTAAAAGGGAGTGTTTACAGATTAGGTGTTCATCGATAGCTATCACCCTAATTTTCTACTGTTGGACTGAACCGTAGCTCAGCTAAATATCCACACAATCTCACCCGTATGTGGCATACCTAAAACACACAACCAAAAATTGAATTTGCTTTTTTGAATAGAAAGCTAACTATGGGGCGGCATAGATATAAATTATATTTATGTCACTCCTCCACCAATAGCTTTTACGAAAGCTATAAAAAATTGCTTATGTTTACGAGAGTGAAAAATAAATTAAATAACTTCATATAATAAGAAGGAAGGAAAAAATGAAGAAAATATTTAAATTATTTCCTGAAGAACATCTTCACGCAACATAAGGCTTAAATGGTAGCGGGTAAACGAATTGCACGTTTTCCGGGAGCTTATGAGACTCCAATGCTTTCTTTTACAACAACCCGCAATCTAAATATCAACAAGACTCGTTTTGGCAATTCTATTTAATGTCGGAACCTCCAAGCGACGGTCCAATTATTAATTTTATCGTTTGCAGTTACGAGTCTTTAAAAAATCAAATTCACTTATCAAAGATCAAATCAATCATTTAATTGATATTTATATTATATCATATAAAATCAATTTTGTCATATAAAATCAATTTTGTAAACTTAAATTTCAACTTTCCATAAACATTTAGTTGTTTCGTTATATCTCCAAAACTCACAATGAAGATGATCTATTATTTCTTGTTGTCTCTTTAAATCTTTCTCACAAAGAACATTATTTTCAATATCTATATAATGTCGTGGTTCATCATATTCAACTACAATATTTCGTTCTTTATCATATGCATCAACAAAATATCCAATACCTGTATAAAATTCTCCACCATTTTCGGCATGCTAAAGATTCCAACCTTTTTCTTTTGAAAGATTATCAAAAAATGAAATTGAAGAATTATTGTAATTACATTTAAATTGTCCTTTAAGATTAGAAATTCTTTCAATTGATTTAATACGCATTTTTTTACATGATTCAGATGAATGTTTTCTTCCTTTCCAAAAAGGAATTAATTCTCCACTGCGCATTTTTTTAGACATTGTTTTTCCAGCTTGTTTATGTGAAAGTATATATTTAGCTTTATTAGGATGATTTGGACAATTTATCATATGACCACCACCTAATTTAGCAGTTTTAAATTTTTTATGACAATACTTACATTTATATTGATAAACATTATCTTTAATTTTAACTAAACCAGATTTAGTATAATTATGTTCTAATAACTAATGCTGTTTTAATAAATGTCGTGTATCGCAAATTTTTCCACATATATCACATTTCCATCGACCATAATCTGCGCGATTTGAATTATGCATATCATTTAAATGCCATATTTTTAAACAGTTCTTACAACAAAATCTTCCAGACCCATAACTTCCATCATGTTCTTTTCCACAGCATTCACATTTAAACATACCATTAGGAAGTCGTCTAGATTCTTTTTCTTGTTGTTCTTTTAACTTACGATCTTTAATGGATTCTTTATAAATTTTACATCCACCTTTATGAGCACGTAAAGATTTGTTATTATCAAACTATTTTCCACAAATGCATTGGAAAACTTCTTTATTATTTTCTTCATTCATAGTTTTTACCTTTATTTTATAGATGTTATTCGTCTAACATCTATTTTTATTTACTTTAATATTATACAAATTTAAAAAGAAAATACCTAAAAATCTGTTGGGACGAACCATGAGTTTTTAGGTATAAGATTGGCATGGGTGATGGGAATTGAACCCACAAATTCCGCCGTGAAGGGGCGGTGACTATAACCAATTTGTCTACACCCACATAAAATTCAAAGATCAATTATTTAATATGTTTATATTATACCATATAAAATGATTTTTGTAAACATTTTTTAATAAATTGGTTACAGCGACTGGACTCGAACCAGCAATGTCTTTACAGACGTCGGATTAGAAATCCGGTGAAATATCCGTTCTTCGCACGCTGTAATAAAATTGGTAGGCGATAAGAGATTCGAACTCCTGACATTCTGCGTGTAAAGCAGACGCTCTAACCAGCTGAGCTAATCGCCCATAAATTGGTGGACTCGCCGAGAGTCGAACTCGGTTCTTGTCTAGTCTTTCATATAAGTTCATTCACATGCTTAGACATTTAAAATACGAACAAGTTATTAAATATCAATTTCACTTGCACGATACCTACTTAAATCTTAAATACATTAAAGTAGGATGATAATGTATTTGTATCATTGTTTATTAAGCTAATGTTCTTACTATGATTCCTCAGAAAATTAACTGTTGACTTATGCTTTAAAATTAAGCAGCAACGGCGTAATCATATTCGCCATTTAATAATTTTGCATTTCTTTATAGAAGTAATACTCTTCTGCATGCGCTCATACAACAGATTCTATCAATCGATTGCCGTTACGAGCCCTCAAAAATTGGGTTGTCCAGTGAGATTTGAACTCACGATTTCAAGTGCCACAAACTCGCGTCTTAACCAACTCGACTATGGACAACATTTGAAATTGGTGCCTGTGTTGTAGATATCTACTCTACTGCCATCAAAATATGTTAAGTCCTTTTGTAATTCAAGGCATATTTATGATCTCTAGTTTACTGCTAGGTGAGAACCAGTTATCTCAGTATCAAGGCATTAAAAAGATGAGAGTTATGGAGTTGAACCACAAGTAATTACATCTAACCGAACCCATCTTACACGGAATCGAACCGTCAGTGTCATTGACTAATTACGTTCTATACCGAACCAATAGTACCGTCTACTGATACTCTCAAATTGGTGTTGGCTAATGGAGTCGAACCATTCAACAACGGCGTATGAAACCGTCTCAATAACCGCTCTGACAAACCAACGTTTAAATAAAAAATGGTCCTCCTAGCTGGATTCGAACCTGCACTGCCCGCATTTTAAGTCCGGTCTCTCTGCCGATTGGAGTATAGGAGGATTTCAAAACTGGTTGTTAGGAGTGGATTCGAACCACTGAAGACGAAAGCCAGCAGATTTTGGCGAGATTAGCAGGAGTTGAACCTGCAACATTCAGATTCGTAGTCTGATACTCTATCCAATTGAGCTATAATCTCACAGTCTGCCCTCGTTGACCGCTTGAGTACCTAACAATTAAAAATTCACTTTTCAAAGATCAATTATTTATTTGATGTTTATATTATATCATATAAAATCAATTTTGTAAACTTAATTAAAATGGTTGGGGTTAGTGGTAACGCTCCACTTCACTCAGAGTCAAATTCTGATATACTGCTTTTATATTAAACCCCAATAAAAATGGTCTGGCAAAGAGATCGTTAACCTCTAGTTATATGTTATTCCCGTTTCTTCGCTCTTGGTACATCACCCAAACGTTCTGATCACCAAACATTCTAATGTATTACTCCAAAAACCAAGTGTCATATTCACATACATCCACTCCCATGTGGAACGCTTACTTTTGCATATTGCCAAAATATCAACAAGACTCGTTTTGTGATTTAACATATCAGTTATATAAGTTGCTGAATGAGTCTTTTAAATTAAAGGCCGAGGGTTTTTCACTTCATCTTAGTGCACCTTTGATAATGTGACGATACGAACTATACCCACAACGTGGAAACCTCTAGTTATCAAGTAAGAAAGGAATAGACTTAATAACCAGGTGCAGTTACACAATTTATATACCGCGGAACTGCTGAACACGCGGAAATTTTGGTGGGATCAAATGGGATCGAACCATTACCTCAGGTTTTTCAGACCCGTGTACGCACCAGCTATACCATAATCCCTTAATGGTTGGCGATGATAGAGTTGAACTATCGTGAGAACATTATCAGTGTTCCATAATAACCGTTATATGAATCGCCAATAAAATTGGTTGTCAGGGCGGGACTTGAACCCGCACGCCAAAAGGCAGCAGTTTATAAGACTACGTGGTTAACCATTACCGTACCTGACAATTAAAAATTATTTAAATCTCAAAGATCAATTATTTATTTAATATGTTTATATTATACATAATAAATAATTTTTGTAAACATTTTATTTAGTTAAAACAATTATGAGAAAAATAGAAATCATCAATTTAACATTCGATAAATTCTTTAGCTAACTTAATAGCATCTTTTGTATTATTATAAACCCATCTCCAATCAAGACGAAGCGCTTTCCAACCTTCTTCTTTAAGAAGTTTATCTTTCGCTTTATCTCTAATCATTTGAGCTTTATCTCGATAATGTTGTTCTCCATCAATTTCAATACATTTTTTAAGTTTTACCCATGCAAAATCCAATGAATATTTATGGAATGGAAATTCTCTAATATATTCTTTATTTATAAATTCATTTTCAATAACATTCATAAACCATTGTTCTGGATAACTTGGTTTATTGTTCCATCTACATTCTCCAATATTATGGGCTCTACCTTCAATATGAGCCTTTTTCATTGAATATGAAATTTTCTGTTTTAATTCATTTGGCAAATGCTTACCCTAAGACCAAACTTTGATTTTACCTGTTTTTATACCATCAGAATATTTTTTACTGCTTTTAGCAATACGTTTATCTGTTTCTTTTGTTAAACCTTTATTCCAAGGTTGTCCTTTAGGAACAGGATGAACTTCATGATTATGCGCAAATAACTAAGACCTAGTTTCAAAAATTAAATTACAACATTCGCATTTCCAACGACCATAAGGTGCACGGTTTTTTAATACATTATTATTTTCTTTACTCATATTATTTTTACCTTTATTTATGTGATATTTCCGTATCACATTATTATTTACTTTTCTTAAATATATTATACATCTAAAAATATCCTAAAATGTTGGCGGAAACCATGATTTTAGGATATTATAAAAAATGGCACCATATCGTGGACTCGAACCACGGACGGGCTTTCGCCAACAGATTAACAGTCTGTTCCCTGCTACCAACTCGGGTAATATGGTAATAAAATTCTCGTTATGGCGGAAACAAGAGGATTTGAACCTCTGGACGATATCACTATCATCGGCTACTTAGTAGGTAGCTGCTTTAAACCAGACTCAGCCATGTTTCCAAATTGGAGCACCGAGCGGATCTCGAAACCGCATCTACAGCTTGGAAGGCTGTCACACTGACCTTTGTGTTATCGGTGCTTAAAACGTTAAATAATATGTTTATGGTCAACCACACGCTGCCTACCTCCTCAACTAAAGATCTGGAGCCAAAGCCTTGTCCGTTGTTAAACATATTAAAATTGGTACGACTTACGAGATTTGAACTCGTGACCCGCACATTAAAAGTGTGCTGCTCTACCAACTGAGCTAAAGTCGCATTCAGACGTTTTTGCAGCAGAAACTTTTAAAAGATTCATCTGCAAAAACCGCTCACGGCTTAACTGACTTAGTGATATACTCACTTAACGATGCCGTGTCACCGAACTTTTTTACGTTGTATGCTTTGCTCCTAATTGATATTTCGTTAGAATATCAACTTAATTACTTTTATCCTCGGTTAACCTACTTTCAAAGTAATAAGCTCGTCGAGCTTCAACGTTAAAATTCACTTTTCAAAGATCAATTATTTATTGATATTATATTAATCAACAAACTATATTATATCAAATCTTGTTTAATTTGTAAACTAAATTTGTTTTTTTATTTATTAATTTTTATTTCAGCAACTAGCTTAATATCAATTAACAAATCATATTATACAATATAAAGTTTATATGTAAACTAAATTTAATAAATAAGTTTATCGATTATCAAAGATCAAATGTTGTTTGAATATTTAATTCATTCAACAACATATATTATATCACACATTTTAAAAAAGTTAACTAAAAATAAAAAACTTCCGATCTTTTTTTCGGAAGTTGTTAACTCATTAAAATATACTCAATAATATCAACAAACTTCCATACATAAATAATTTTGATATTCGGCAAATTGACGTTTGCTGAATAATATTTTAATTATTTTATTTATGAAATTTTGTTGCATATATTTATTTACTCACGTCAATGTTAAAAATTAACTGTTAATATAAATATATATTATTTAACTAACCGTGACCGCCAAGGTATCGACGTTCAAAATGTATTTATTTTATATTCTATAAGTTATAAAAAATGTTAATAATGTATATATTTTTATAACGTTGGTTTAAGCAAAATTTCGTCAGGATAATCCTGGAAATTTGTTTTCATACTTAAATATGTATCATCTGGAACATCATGAATATTTTTAAAATTTCCGGTTGCTCGAAATACTGCAACTTGTGCACCAAGTTTTTTAGCTGCATTTATATAGTTATCAACAGCTTTTCGTGTAATAAATGTGTTAGAAACTACAACAGATTTTCCGGATCTCAATGCTGACATTGTATCATTAAAACATTGCTTAGCTGCCATTTTAGCTGTTTCTGGTGTCCATACATATTTTCCATTTACATATAAATAGGCATCATTTTCAAAATGCTCAAGATTATATTTTTCAGCCAACTTCTTTGCTATGGTGCTTTTTCCTTGACCTGGTAACCCTCGAACTATCGCTAATTTTACTGTATTCATATATTTTATTTATATTTATTTACCAAACTTAAAATGATAACACAAAAAAATAAACAAACCAAATAACCAATAGTCCATATAAAATATATAGATATTGGTGCAATTATAAGTGTAACTATCCAATTCCAATCTATATCATTAAAAAATTTTATAGTAGCACATATTATGCTTAATATTGGAATAAGCAATAAATTCGGAAATGTTATTGTAAACCTGTTCATAATTAATCTTTGTATTTTCTATCTTCAATATATTCATGTATTATCCATGCTAGAAAACAAATAATAACTACGCTTACTGGGATCCATATAGGTGATAAAACCCACCACCAACTCCAAGCAATTACATTTGTAAGTTTAAGCACAATAAATATAAGTGTTAAAACATCTAAAAAACCTAGTGTTATTTTCATTTTATTTTCCTTTATAATAATATACATTAAATATAAATCTTCCGATATTCATTTTCAGAAAATAATTCATCTAATGAAATGTCAAGACATGCAAAAAATACCTTTTTAAGCATATCAATATCTTTAGATTCATTTTCATTATAAAATACAGTTTCTCTAACAGCATTTGTTATAGTATTATTATGATTCTTATCAAGAATCATATATATTGCAAGTATTTCTAATGGCGTAAACTTACAATTATTAGGTATTTTAAAACCCCAACGATTTCTATATCGTTCCATTTTGTCTTCGAATATTTTATAATTAACTTCAATTAGACAATTATGCCTTGATGATGTAAATAATAAATTCATAAATTCTGGATGTTTATAACTATATGATCCAGCAACCCAATATTTAAATTTAGAACTAGATAATTTATTATAAACTTTATCAATCATTTTTTTACTAGATGATTTATAAACAGTTCCATCAAGTTCACGCAAAAACATATCAAATATATTATCAATATATTCTTTAAGCTTATTATCTAAACATTCTTCAGATGACAAATTATTTCGTTTAAAAATATCATCAACTAATTGTTCAACATTATAATCCATAAAATTTCCTTAATTAACTAATTTCATCTCTTAATTGTCTAGCAAAATCCATTAATTTTGATATTAATGAACATATTAATATATAAAATGGTATTCCAATTATACATGTAATAATAACTAAAATAAACATATCAATAAGCATAAAGTAATATGCTATACCAAACATTAAAAACATAAATAAACATGTAATAGAAAGCATTATCAAATCTGTATGATCTATTAAAAAATCATAAAACCAATATTTAAGTTGATATGTAAATTTAGATGTTTTGGTTTTTATTTGTCTATGATAATTTCTGTTTTCAATATTATTAATTAAAATATCAATTTCTTCCATAAAATCACCTTAAATTTAACTCTTTTAAAACATTATCAACAAGTTCTTTTTTACGTTTATTTTCTTCTATCTTATTAGTTTCTTTTAACTTAATAAATTGTTTAATTTTTTTACATGGCAATATAAATAACATACCTAAAAACTTAATTATATAAACAAATATATAATATAATATAATTAATGACCAGAAAAAAACTATAAAAAGTGTTTTGCCGTCTGGGGTGTCATAGTTCTCCTGTATTGTCATTCCTATACCCATACCAATTACTGTATGAAACAATACAACAATTAATAAACCAAAAATAATAATACCGGGATTCATAAAATCACCTCAACTTTAATTCTTTTAAAACATTATCAACAAGTTCTTTTTTACGTTTATCTTCTTCTATCTTTTTAGCTTCTTTTAATTTATTATGTTGTTTAATTATCTTAATAATATAACATACAGGCAATAAAACTATAATTAATGGCCAACATATTGCACCACATGCTTTTTCACAATCAGAAATTTCATCACCATAGTTTTCAATTAAATATAATCCAATCATACCTGATATTGAAAAATAGCACATAATAACCATAACACAGATTTTACTTGTTGTCATTTCACATTTCTCCAAAATACTTGAACAATATATTTAAAATCATAATACATAGCATTAATAGGATTTAAATCACATTTTATAACATTACTACGTTTTAAATCTATTTCAATATTTTGGCAATGTTGTAATTTTTCCATTATGATATTAAATTTTTCATACGCTGTATATGAACACCCAACTTCATATTTAATAGTTTTCCATTTTTTAAACCAACGTTTAGTTATAAAAAAATGTGGTTCATATTCAGATACTCTAGAAATAGGATCAAACTTATTTTTGCGTCTCGCTATAGCAACATCAACTAATTTATCAATATCATTTTTCATAATATTATTATATCAAAAATCTAGATTTTGTAAACTTTATTTTGGATTAGTAAACGCAACAGAAAATTGTTGAGCTGCTATACGTGGATCTCCATATAATAAAACATAACCATCTTCATCTAAATATTTAAATGATTTAATGTTATAACCTTTTTTCTTTAGATTATTTATAAAACGTTCACAATAATATTCAACATCACTATCAGAAAACATAATATGTGATGTATATCGTTTAACAATTTTCTCATTGACAACATCAATATCATATATTGCTGGATCAGTCTTTAATGGTTTAATATCTTGAAATTCTTCTTCAGATATTTCACGTTTAAGTTTATGTCTTAATTCAATTAAAGTAACTAATTCTTCTGTTGTCATATCTTAATCCAAATTCAATGGTAATATGTTTCCATTAATGTCCATCATATATTTCAACGGCAAAGTATTTCCATTAATGTCAACCATATATCGTTTATTTATCAAATTTAAATATATACTAAACAATTCTTGATTTAACAATTCTTGATTTAATGCTAAATATGTTCCAACTAATCCTGAACTCATTGTTAAACATCCAGTAGTTTTATTGCATGTATTTTGATATGGTTTTTCAGTATCTTTATAATATTTAATATCTCTTAATACATCATATACTTCAGTTCGATTATTTTCTTTTTTAATTGTTTTAAGCTTAGAAATTAATTTTGGTATATAAAATGGCCAACACAATCCAAATTTTTCTGGACTTACATTAAGATCTACTTTACATTCATATTTATAACTAAAAATACTTCCTGCAATTATTGCAATAATTGTATAAATTATAAATGATAATGTTAAAAAACATGATATACTCATAAAATTACCTTATTTTAAGTTCTTCTAAAACTTCACAAACAATTTTTCGTTTATTTTCTTTTTCATCACTTTTTATTAATGATTTATTTTTTAAAAAATATTCATCATACACTCCAATAAGTAAACCAATCGGCCACAACGGACAACACAATATATATAACAAAATAATAACTGAAAAATTATCATTTTTAAAATATCCATCACATATATCTAACATAAATAGATATGTTGTAACACAAGCTATAATACAATATATAATAATTAATAAAATCATAATAATTTTAAAACTATGCCAGACCTAAATTGGTCTGGCATTTTATTTGATTTAATTTAAACTTACTTAACAAGTTCGTTAAGTTCGGCATCAGACTGAAAATCTGCTTCGATATCACGAATAGACTTATCAATCTCAGCCATAATCGCGTCAACGTCAAAATCAGACTTTTCAAAGACGTTTGAAGACATACCCTTAAGAGACTCAATCGAATCAAGCAAGCTCTTCTTAGCAGCAAGAACTGTACGAGAATCTTCTGTCTTCTTAAGCTTCTCTGCAACGAGTTCCTTGTTCTTCTTCAAACGCTCAATTGTAGATGTAATAACATCAACATTCTTCTGAAGAACAACCTTAACATCGGCCTTTTTCTCAGTCTTAACCTTCGCCTTAGCATATGTAAGCTTATCTTCAAGCTCAAGAATAACCTTATTAATCTTCTTAAATGATTCAGCGAGCTTTACCTGCTGATCATCAATAAGATCAATACAGTTACTTACCTGTAGTGCACGATTAGTATTACGAATCTTAGTCTTGAATATAGACTTAATTGTTTTCATTAGTCCCATTTTATTTTTCCTTTATTTTATGTTTTAGTTATATTTTATTTTTAATTTATA
>JAEIGA010008811.1_pt1 | contig 15265 bp, 13 predicted proteins | sample 9270691 | NCBI WGS metagenome assembly JAEIGA01 (sample SAMN17057246, study PRJNA624740) | gut metagenome | biome: biome; isolation source: fecal sample | host: Bos grunniens | place: China: Xizang | collected 2019
GAACGGGCAAAATCAAGCGTAAACACGCTTACAAGAGTCACATTCTGACAAAGAAGACTAAAAAACAAAAACGCAACTTGACTCACGTTGCATTGGTAGATTCAACAAACTTGCGCTCTGTTCGCGAAATGTTGCTTCTCCGCTAATTATTAACCACCAAATTTATTAAAGTAGTAAAACTATGCCAAGATCAGTCAATCACGTTGCTTCACGCAACCGTCGTAAAAAGATTTTGAGCCTCACACGAGGCAATTTTGGTGGCCGTGCAAACGTTTGGACAGTTGCCAAAAACACTTGGGAGAAAGGTCTCCAGTACGCTTATCGCGATCGTAAGAACAAAAAACGTACCTTCCGTGCTTTGTGGATCCAACGTATCAACGCTGGTGCACGTTTGGAGGGATTGAGCTATAGCCAACTCATGGGCGCGCTCAAGAAAGCAGGTGTTGTAATCAATCGCAAAGTCCTTGCAGACTTGGCAATGAACAACCCAGCAGCGTTCAAAGCTATCGTAGAGCAAGCAAAGAAGTCTATCTAATTAGATGTGAACAAGAACTGATAAGGTGTCCCTGCTTTGGCAAGGCACCTTATTCAGTATTTTATTTGGCGCGCGAGCGCGCACGCGTACATGCATTATATAAGCGAACATGTGCACAAAACAATGAGAATAAATTTTCAACATCGTTACTGATTATTGAATCATCTAATAAAAGAAGCAATACTTTTCACCAAAATTCAACTATTATGAAACACGTACGAATTCTATCGTTAGTAGCTTTGCTACTTTCGTCATTGGCAGTTTTTGCTGATGCACAACCTGGTTTCCGTTATGAAGATGCGACCAACTTCCGCATCATCAACAAGGGATGGGATAACACTAGCGAACCATACACTCGCTTGCCACAGCAGTATATGGATAGCTGCCGCGAGGATCAACGTTGGCTCTACAATCACTCTTCAGGTATTGCTGTTCGTTTTGCTACCAATAGTAAACGTATTGCTGCTCAATGGAATTTGAAGAATAATTTCCATATGCAACATATGGCGATGACAGGTATTAAAGGTACCGACCTCTACCGACTCAACGAAGAGACAGGCAAATGGGAGTATGTAAATACCGCACGCCCACAAGAGAAGAATTTTAAAGCAGACTCTATCCAATCCAAGATTTATGTGGAGCATATGGATGGCGAAATGCACGAATATATGATTTATTTGCCATTGTATGATGGTATCAACTGGTTGCAGATAGGTGTGGATTCTACCGCGCAACTCCTACAACCACGAGTGGAGAACCCTCGTAAGATGGGTAAAATTATTATTTACGGTACTAGCATCCAACAAGGTGGTTGCGCTAGCCGTACAGGTATGGTGCCTAGCGCGATGATCCAGCGTGATTATAATCTGGAATGCGTAAACCTAGCGACTTCAGGACAAGCACGTATGGATTTCTATATCGCAGAGGCTTTGGCTAGTATCGAAGATGCAATCTGCTATGTAATTGATCCTGTACCTAATTGCACAAAAGATCGTTGTGATACTGCTACATACGACTTTATCAATATTCTCCGTACCATGCGTCCAGAGGTGCCAATTGTGATGGTAGAAGGTTTGATGTATCCTTATACTCGCCACAGCAGCTACCATGCTGAGTATTTGCCACAGAAGAACGAAGGCTTCCGTCGTGCTTATGACTTGCACAAAGCGGAAAATCCTAAAGGACTCTACTATATGACCCACGAAGGACAAACAGGTCCTGAGATGGAGGGTACCGTGGATGGTGTACACCTCACCGACTACGGCTTCCGTGCGTATGCCGACTTGCTAGAAGTGGTTGTGAAAGAGGCATTGGATGACACAGATGTGGATTACGATCTTACTCCTACCTATGCTGTGGTTCGTCCACGTACTTTCTGGGAGAAACTTTGTGATCTCTTTTGCAGAAAATAATAGCATAAAATAATCAAACACTATAAAAAAATAAAACAATTTTAATTTTTATGAAGAAAGCACTAATGTTTTTTTGGGGCGTAATGGCAAGCGTTGCCATGTTCGCTCAATCAGTTGCTGTATCGGGTACAGCGATTGATTCTGACAGCAAGGAGCCATTGATTGGCGTTTCAATCCTTGAAGTAGGTACCAACAACGGTGTGATTACCGATCTCGATGGTAATTTCCAACTCACTGTTGCTGCTGGTGCAACCCTACAACTCTCTTACGTAGGTTATCAAACCCAAGAGATCAATGTAGGAAAGAGAACTAATCTCGGTACGCTGGAACTCAAACCTGAGGCTGTAGGTTTGGAGGACGTGACCGTGACTGGTCAAATCGCTGTTCAACGTAAGACTCCTATTGCAGTGAGCCAAGTGACTGCTCTTGAGATTGAGGAGCGTCTTGGTGGCGGTGAGTTCGTTGAGGTTCTCAAAAATACACCTGGTGTTCACGCCAATGCCAATGGTGGTGGTTGGGGTGATAGCGAAATCTGGATGCGTGGTTTCGACAACACCAACATCGCTATGATGATCAACGGTGTACCTATGAACGGTATGGAGAACGGTAAGGTTTATTGGTCTAACTGGCAAGGTCTTGCTGATGTGACCAGCGTGATGCAAACACAACGTGGTCTTGGTGCTAGCAAGATGAGTGCTCCTTCTGTGGGTGGTACTATCAATATTGTAACCAAAGGTCTTGATGCTAAACGTGGTGGCTCTTTCTCATATTCAATGGGTGATAATGGCTACAACAAGGTAGCATTCTCTGTTTCTACTGGTTTGATGGAGAACGGCTGGGCTATCACTGTAATGGGTGCTCGCACCTGGGGTGATGGTTATATCCAAGGTACTAGCTTCGAGGGTTACAACTACTTTGCTAACATCTCTAAGCGTATCAACGAGAACCACCAATTGTCATTGACAGGTTTTGGTGCTCCACAACAGCACTACCAACGTTCTGGTGGTCTTACTATGGCTGAGTGGAACAACGTACGCAAATACATGAAGGATGGCGTACACTTCTCTCGCTATAACCCAACATATGGTTATGACAACTATGGCAACCAAAATTCTGCTAACTACAACGTATACCACAAACCACAAATCTCTTTGAACCACATCTGGCAAATTGATCACAAGTCTTCTTGGTCAACAACTGCATATGTATCTCTTGGTCGTGGTTATGGTCGTACTGCAGAGCCTGGTTTGAACTCATCTTATAGCTATACTGACCTTACTTATGGTTCTAATTATGGTACACTCGCTCACACTTTCCGTCGTGAGGATGGTACATTCGATTACGGAGCTGTGATGGAGCTCAACAATCGCAACAACCCAATCTATGATCCTACTTCTGATCAATATGAGCGTCTTTATGCAGGTTCACAATTGGTTATTTGCGAGAACCGCAACGATCACAACTGGTATGGCTTGACTTCTACCTATACCAACAAGTTTGCTGATATGTTCGATTTCTATGCTGGTATCGATGTTCGTTACTATCAAGGTAAACACAATGCGACTATCTCTGACTTGCTCGGTGGTGACTACTTCATTGATGCTACTCGCGCTAAGGTGAAGAGTGATCGCAATTCTGCTGCACTTGATCCAAACTGGCAATATGAGAAACTTACTATCGGTGATATTGCATACCGTAACTACGATGGTTTTGTAGTACAAGAGGGCGCTTTCGCACAATTGGAGTACAACAAAAACCACTGGTCTGCATTCATCAACGGATCTATCAACTACAACCACTACTGGAAGATTGACTACTTCTACTACGATGCTGAGAAGGGTAAATCTGAGGTGCTTGGCTTCCTCGGCGGTACCATCAAAGCAGGTGCTAACTATGCATTCAATAAGAACCACAATGCCTTCATCAACTTGGGTTATATCTCTCGTGCACCAAACTTGGACTACGGAGCATTCATGAACGCAAGTACTAGCAACGCGGTTAACACCGAGGCTAAGAATGAGAAAGTAGCGAGTGCCGAGATCGGTTATGGTTTCCACAACGAGTATGTAAACGTAGCTGTTAACGGCTACTTTACCGAGTGGATGGATAAGACCATGACTAAGTCTGGTACACTGGGTGACAACCAAAAAGAGTTCTTCATGAACATGACTGGTGTTAACGCATGCCACATGGGTCTTGAGTTTGAGGTGAAAGCTCGTCCTACTAAATGGTTAGAGATTTCTGCTATGCTCTCATTGGGTGACTGGAAGTGGGATAGCGACTCTGTAGTAGGTTATGCTTACGATGGTCAAGGTCAAGCTCTGGGATTGGATGAGAACAATATGACTGTTATCACCGAGCCAGGTGCACCTAACCACCAATATGCAATCATCAACATGAAGGGTATCAATGTGGGTGGTTCTGCACAAACTACTGCTAACTTGGGTCTTACCTTCAAACCATTCAAGGGCTTCCGTTTCGGTGCTGAATATACCCTCTATGATCGCAACTATGCTTACTACTCATTCTCTGGTAGCAACCTCTCTATCGGTAAAACAATGAACTTGTTGCAACCATGGCGTATCCCTACCGCAGGTCAATTGGATATGCGTGCTTCTTATAGTTTCAAGATTGGTGGTGTGAATGCAACCCTTTCTGGTAACATCAACAACGTGCTCAACCAATACTATATTGAGAAAGCATGGAACCCATCTACCGTATCTGAGAACATCACTGAGGTGAACGCTGACAACGTGTACTTCTTCTTCTCTAAGGGTATCACCTACAATATCCGTTTGAAAGTTAACTTCTAATCACCTTAGGAACAGGTAAAACTATAAAAACCTTTTTAACTTATTGAAACAATGAAAAAAGTATTATTCTTCCTCGCGAGCGCACTCATGCTGGCTTCTTGCGAGAACTATTATATCGATAAGAACTTGGGTGGTAGCGATTTTAATCCAACCGATGTTCGCACTATCGACTATACCCTGACCGATGCTGACTATAAGGCCATTGTGTCCAACAAGACCAACGAGGCACTTGCTTTGGCAGAGTGCACACCAGAAGATTCTTCTGCATACACCGCTTTCTTGCAAATCGCTCAAGATTTGGCATTCAACAAGGTGGCTATGGCTGACATCTATGTACCAGCTTACTTGGCTGCTAAGTATCCACAACTCTCTAAGGGTTCGCTCTTCAATATCACCTACAAGAACTCTGAGGGTGCTCCAGCTTATTTGAAGGATTTTGCTGTGACTAGCAAATATACCCTTTCTGTGGCTGATTATGAGGCTATCTGGGGCGAAGGCAAAGAGGGAACTTACTACCTTACTCCTGCTACTGTGATGAGCCTTACTTCTGTTCTCCCAGCAGAGGCAGAGAACGGCGCTATCTTGGCTGTAGTATATGATTATAAAGACACTGAGCCTGTATTTGGCAAGGTTGAAGATGAAGAAACTCCTAAGGGCTTCTTCGACGGTACTGCTGAGGCACGTGGTTTCTATACCACTTCTGAGGCTATTGCTGCTGTAGATGCAGGTATGATTGTTAAGGACGACTCTATCAAGGTAGGTGGTATCATCTCTCGCTGGTTCCGCAAGTCTTCTGCTTTCGACAAGTACCACAGTGTATCATTCTTCGTGATGGATCCTGTGACAGGTCAAGAGCACGAGTTTGAGTTCTACAACTGCTACTCACTTGACAAAGACTCTTTTGCTACTTTCGAGTACACAGATGAGATGAACGCTATTTGCTTCGACGTAGATGGTCGTGAGTTCCATTTGGGTGATACTGTTGTTGGTGCTGGTAAATATACTATCTACAATGGTACTCACGAGCTCAATACCAACTGCTATCTCACCGAGTGGCGTCCTGTATCTGCAGCTCCTGCTGCTGTGGCTCCAAAGAAGGCTGCTGCTGCGGCTAATGGTAAGAAAACTGTGCTCTATCAATACAATGATGGCAAGTGGACTGCATACAAGAATGAGAATGCTACTGTAGTAGCTCTTCCTGAGGATGTATATTCAGCTGTAGGTTACACCTACTTGCTTGAGAAGAACAAAAATATCCTCACTACTTACCTCGCACAAGAGTATCCATACGCACAAGCAGGTAAGGCATATACTGTAGTATATGTTTCTACCAAAGAGGGTGCTTACAATGCAATCGAGTTCGTATATGATGGTGCTACTTTCGTAGAGAACTTGGGCATCTCAATAGCTACTACCACTTTCTCACTCAGCGATGTTTGGGGTTCTACTATCTACTACAAGCAAGCTATCATGGGCGAAGGTCAAGGTAAATTGACTATCCAAGACGTGATCTGCAACGAACCTATGACATACGTATGGTACTATTCTGCTGCTTACGGTATGTGCGCTTCTGCTTTCAAGAACGATGTTAGCTGGGAGAGTGAGTCTTGGTTGGTTACTCCTCAAATCGACTTGAGCCGTGCTAAGACTCCAGAGTTTAGCTTCGACCATGCGTTCAACAAGGCTGAGGGCGACTTCACCAACGAGTGTACATTGTTCGTTTCTACCGACTATGCTGGTGATGTAACTACATGTACTTGGAATGAGGTAGCATGGAATACCCTTGAGGATGGTACTCTTGATGTACCTGCAGGTATCTCTTGGACCTTCCAACCTACTGGCAAATTGGATATGTCTCAATACGTAGGCGAGAAGATTTACATTGCATTCCGCTATAAGACTGTAGGTGGTAAATCAGGTACATGGGAGATCAAGAACCTTCTCCTGAGCGAGCCTGAGAACTAATCCTCAGACGTGTAATGAAATAAATAAGGTTGCGAGTGATCGCAACCTTATTTTTATGTCGAAATTTTATCTTATCTGCCACAAGGTTTCTAGCTACCCTTGCGCTACCCTTGTGTGAACATCTGGATATACTTCACAATCTGTTGATAAAGAAAGTCGGGTTTGTCTTGCGCTGGCGTGTCGATGCTCAGATCATAAAGAGGAGTGCTAGCGTTTCTGCCTGTCTTCATACCCGCCTGGATGTACATAGCCATATACTGCATGGTGATATCACTATCTTGTGTAAGATCCATTAGTAAGTCGTAATGGCGGGATTGAATCTTTTCGCGAACGTGTTTTTTAGGCATAGCAGTCAACCAGCAAATATCTTCCTTCATAGGCATAGCTATGATTTCCACCTGCTTGCCCTCTTTTTCGAGTTGTGAGGCAATATGATTTACTGGCATACCCTCGTGGAGTATAACTACCGAGCGAATAGCATGCCATGGGTACATCACCACCTGCCGCGCAGCTTGTCGCTTCAACGTCCAAGCAAATATTTTCTCTCTTAATTGGTCGATCATTTGTATTTCAAAATTCTTAATTCTTAATTAGCTCTAGGAACTGCTCTTCTGTGAGTATCTCCACGCCCAGACTCTCAGCTTTCTTGCGTTTCTCTGGACCCATATTCTCTCCGGCTAGGATAAAACTGGTTTTCTTGCTCACCGAACCTACGTTCTTGCCACCATTGGCTTCGATCATCGTTTTGTATTCGTCTCGTGAGTGCTGGGTAAATACGCCCGATACCACGATGCTTTTCCCTTGCAACTTGTCCGACTCTTGACTGCTTTCTGCCTCGTGGCTCTCCATCTGTACGCCGGCTTCTCGCATGCGGCTGATAATTTCTAGATTACCCATGTCGTTGAAATAGGCAATCACATTCTTGGCTATTTGTTCTCCTACGTCATCAATGCTGGTCAGTTGTTCTAGTGTAGCCCATTGTAGTTGGTCGATGCTTGGAAAATGCTTGGCTATCTTTTTAGCTGTAGTTTCGCCTACCATACGAATACCCAAAGCAAAAAGCACACGTGCCCAAGGCACCTGTTTGCTAGCTTCGATTCCTGCCAGCATGTTCTGCGCAGACTTCTCGCCCAATCGCTCTTGGCGGGCGATGTCGTCCTGCGTAAGTATATATATATCTGCAATATTTTTGAGCAGTCCTTGCGAGTAGAGTAGGTCGATGGTTTCGTTGCCTAGACCATCAATATTCATGGCTTTGCGCGAAACGAAATGCTCCATCTTGCCCTTTATTTGTGGTGGACAACCTGCTTCATTGGGGCAACGCCATGCCGCTTCGCCATCTACACGAACCAACTTCGCCCCGCATTCGGGACAATGGGCAGGGAAGGTGTAGGGTGGTGTAGGGTTGTGTAGGGGTGTGTAGGATGGTGTAGCCTTGTCTTCTTTACCTATGATTTTCGGAATAATCTCGCCACCTTTCTCTACCCATACCATATCCCCTTCGCGTATATCCAATTGACGAATAAAGTCCTCATTGTGCAGAGTAGCACGTTGTACCATCGTGCCTGACAACTGCACTGCCTCTAGATTTGCTACTGGCGTCACAACGCCCGTTCTACCTACTTGATAAGTGATAGCATTTAGTCTGGTCAATTGCTTCTCGGCTGGAAACTTATATGCTATTGCCCATCGTGGAGATTTGGCAGTATATCCCAGTTCCTCCTGTTGTGCGATATTGTTTACTTTCAATACAATGCCATCGGTAGCTACTGGTAGATTTTTACGTTCGCTATCCCAGTAGGAGATATAGTCCATCACTTCTTCGAGGTTGTGGCATACTTTCACTGCATCACTAATAGGAAAACCCCAAGCTTTGGCTGCTTGTAAATGCTCATAGTGTGTATCAGCGGGCAGATCTTCGCCCAACATATAGTAGAGATAGCAGTCCAATCCGCGTTTGGCAACTTCGTTAGGGTCTTGTAGCTTCAGTGTGCCAGAAGCTGCATTGCGTGGGTTAGCAAATAATGGTTCCTCCTGCGCTTCGCGCTCTTGGTTCAGTCGCTCAAATGCTGCCCATGGAAGCAAGACTTCGCCGCGTAGTTCGAGGAATGTGTTGGTTATTGGCGATTGGCGATTGGCTATTGGTAGATGTTGTGGGATAGAGGGGATGGTGCGTATGTTATCGATGACGTTGTCGCCTTTGGTGCCGTCGCCACGAGTAAGAGCTTTGGTCAACACGCCATTCTCATACCATAGCGATATGCTTAGTCCGTCGAACTTCAGTTCACATACAATCTCCACATCTGCTGGCAGTTTGTTGATCCAATCAGCAATCTCCTCGCGTGAGTAACTATTACTCAGCGACAGCATAGGATACTTATGTGCCACTTGCTCAAACCCCTTCACCTTTTTGCTTGATATGCCTGATATGCCTCGGTCGCTGATCGTGCCTAAATCTGATCCCACTTTTTGCGTTGGCGAGTTCGCATCAAACATGTCAGGATGGGCTTTTTCTAGCATCTCCAGGTGTTTGAGTTTTTGGTCGAAGGCGTAGTCCGACAGGGTAGGGGCATTTTCTACATAATACTTGTAGTTAGCCTCTACTAATTCCTTGCGCAGTGCCAAAATTTCCTGACGCTCGGTGTCGTCTATTTGCGAAAATAAATCCATATCCCCGACTCTAAATGCTAAACGCTACCTTACAATAATCTTCGTCTTCAGGCATTCTCCTTGACCGTATATGTTTAGGATATACAATCCTTGTGCCAAGCCGTAGATATATTCCTCTTGGGTATGGATGTTGGATTCTTTTACGATAGCACCATCCACTTGGTAAATGATATAATGGCCTCCTTGTGCATTGCGGATAATAGGTGTAGATCCATTATAATATACTTGATAACTATTGATGCTTACGCTTGGGAGATGTGTGCGTGTGCTATCTAGGCGCAGACCTACAATGATAGGATCGTGGTCGCTACAGCGGAACATGCTCAAGTCGCTGGATTTATCATAGGTGTATCGATCGCTTTCATCCGAATTGATGTGGTATGCCACCATACCTGTCACTTGTGGATAGAGTGTGCTATTGCATAGTGCATGGTCTAGATAGCCTGCTTGTCCGCGATAGACATAGCTGTAGCTGCTATCCGCATGAAAACTGCGGTGTAGGTCTATCATACCGCCCTCTTGCAGTGTTACGATAGGATCTTCCATGGCATAGGCATTCAAGTCGCCCATGATGAGAATATCGCTATCGTTGTAGGCTATGCAATCTTTGGCGTAGTTGCTCAGCACAGATTGTGCTTCTCTCACACGATCACCGTTGTACGTACCTTGCCCGTCGCCTTGATCGGCATTATCGCCACTACCGCTACCGCTTTTAGCTTTGAAGTGGTTGACGGAGAACAGGAATCGTTCGCCTGTGGCAATTTCCTCAAAGGCTTGTGTCTTTTTGCGATTCTTCACACCTGTATTGTTCTCGCGGAGCTTACCGTATGGCTTCACTTTGTCGGTGCAATATACGAACCCCGACTTGGTATACGAACCCGATGCTGAACCTCCATCGTTGATATAACTGAAGGGGCGTCCAGTGTTATTGCTCAAGTCATTAGCCAACTCGGCCAATGCAGCTTGTCCTTGTTCGATCTCTACAAAACCATATACATCGGCATTGATGGTAGCTAGCGCTTGACTGACTTTGGTACGTTGCTTCTGGTGCTCGCTCTTGTTGTCAGGCCCATACCCCGTGCCCAAGTTCTGTACTAGATAATACTCTAAGTTCATCGTGCAGATGATGAGCGTAGGTTCACCCTTTTTGCATACACTGCGTTGGTCGTATCCCTCATACATATGGTCGCGCGTGTTGCCTACCCATTCGCAAGATTGCAGACTAACGCTGTTGCTGCTATTCACTTTTACCGTCAGGTTCACCATCTTCTCCCCTATACGATGATAATCGCTCACATTCGTGAGGGTGATGACGCCGTACGAGTTGTTGCTGAGCAAGGTGTTGTACTCTGCACTCATTGGATATGCCTGATTAGTAGGCGAATAGATGCGGCGTGGCGAGATGGTCAGCGAATTGCTGTTGTAGTTGTTGGTTACGTACATAGGGGTAGCAAAACGTATTGTTTGTCCCACATATGGCTTTAACTCGGTGTAACGCCAGTTCTCAGTATCGTCAATCGTAACCACAGTTTGCGCCATGGTGCTAACCACCAGCGCATTAATCAGTATGATTAAAATCCAAAAACGCTTCATAAATGATGTATTTTTATGTCATTATAAAATAGCTTGCAAAAGTACAAAAAAGATTTGATTTGTGCAAATCTACCACCTATTTTTCTAGTTTTGCAAAAAAAATAGGACATTTTTTTGCTTATCTCGAAAATTTGCATTACCTTTGTGCAAAAATTGCGGGAATAAATCTAAATGTCTATCATATGGAAAAACAATTGTTTTGGCAGAAAATGCGTAAGTATTTGATTAACAAGTATGCAATTACCTTGTTTGTGTTTGCGGTAATTCTCCTTTTTGTTGGAGAACATAGTCTATTGCAGTATGTGAAACGCGCTACGAAGATGCGTGCTATGCAGGAGCAGTTAGAGATTACGCAACAGGAGATCGAGAAAGCACAACGTGTGTTGGAGTCCTTGGATAATACCGATAGCTTGGAGCAGTTTGCCCGCGAGACCTATCGCATGCATGCGCCCAACGAGGATGTGTATGTCATAGAACCATAACTTTTTATTTTTTTTGAACTTATGCGTATTAAGTGGAGTCAAGTCATGTTGATATTGGGTCTAGTGGCCCTGTTGGCAGGTGCTGTGTTGAGTGTGATGAAGCTGCAACCATATTCGGATTATGTGCTTGTAGCAGGTGCGGTACTAGTGATTTTTCGTGGCGCACTACGTAGCCGCGAACGAATGGAAGATAAATAATGCTATATTTTTACCATGAAACCCATTACGATTAAGGATATTGCACGCGAGTTGAATATCTCGGTGTCCACGGTTAGTCGTGCTTTGCAAAACCATCCAGATATTAGCAAACGTACCAAACAGCTGGTGCAAGAGCAAGCTAAAAAGCTAAATTATCGTCCCAACCTGATGGCTAGCAACTTGCGTACGAGCAAGAATACTACGATAGGTGTGATCATACCCGAACTGGATCATCACTTTTTCTCTTCCGTATTAAGTGGTATTGAGCAGGTGGCTGATAAGGCTGGTTATCAAGTGCTTATCTGTCAAACGGGTGAGGATGTTAATAAGGAGATTAAGGTGGTCCATACCTTGATTACCAGTCGTGTGGCAGGTATGTTGATTGGCTTGAGCAAGCAAACCACTGACCTGCGACATATCAAGGATATTGCGGCCCACGGCATGCCGTACGTGCTTTACGATCGTCCTTGTCCATCTCTCAAGTGCGACCAAGTCATCTCCAATGACTATCAAGGTGCCTATAATGCGGTGGAATATCTTCTGCAAACAGGTAAAAAACGCATCATGTGCCTCACTTCGTCGATGCAACTAGAGATCTCTCGCCGACGCTATCAAGGTTGGCGAGATGCTATGCAAAATCATGGCATTGTCATTAGCGAAGATATGGTGGTGGAGTGCGATACCCACCAAAAAGCGCTCGCTTGTGCTCCACAGATATTGCAGTCGGATTGTCGTCCAGATGCAGTCTTTTGTGTGAATGACGATTGCGCGGTTGGTGTGCTGCAAGTGGCACAGAATGTGGGGGTTAAAGTGCCAGAAGATGTGGCTATTTGTGGCTTCTCCGATGCGCCTATCTCGCGTGTTACGATGCCTACTCTTACCACCGTACAGCAGCATGGCGAAGAGATTGGCAAGAACGCAGCTATGCGACTCATTAAACGCCTCGGTGGTGATGACCGAATTCCGCAAACGGTTATGATTCAAGCTGAACTGATTGTACGCGAAACTACTTGATTTTGTCTTCTGCGATGATTGATAAGTTGGTGAACGAACATATTATATTGGGTGTTGATCCTGGTACATTGTATATGGGCTATGCTTTAATTCATACAAAGGGTAGCCAGGTGAAAATTCTTGACTTTGGTGTGTTCGATGTGCATAAGTTGGAGGATCAGTACGCTCGTCTGCAAAAAGAATTCTTCTTCTTGCAAGAGCTCATTGAGAACTACCATCCTTCTGTTCTTGCTATCGAGGCACAGTTTGTCGATAAAAATCCACAGACCATGATCAAGATTGTCCATGCGCAGGGCGTGGCTATCGCAGCCGCACTCGCCAAGGATGTGCCTGTGGTGGAGTATTCGCCTATGAAAGTCAAAATGGCTATCACGGGCAATGGACACTCCGATAAACATCAAGTGGCGGCTATGTTGCAGCGCTTTTTGCGTATCCCAGATGAGCAGATGCCCCGCAAACTAGATGCTACCGACGCATTAGGTATCGCCTATTGTCATTATCTGCAATTGGGCTTGCCTGTCAAAGAGAAAGGTGCTAAGAATTGGACTACTTTTGCTAAACAGAAGGGATTGGTAGATAAAGACTTAACAGGACCAAATGCTCGACTTCAGGCTGCTTTGCAAATGGCTAAGAAAAAGAAGTAAATCAATTGAAACTTTGCAACTTTTTTCATTTTTTTTCACTTTTTTCTTGCACATATGCAAAAAAAGTACTACCTTTGCAGTCGCATTTTGACTCAATCGAAATATTATTAACTATTAATAACTATAAATTATCGAATTATGGCTTACGTAATTTCTCAAGATTGTATCGCATGTGGTACATGTATCGATGAGTGCCCAATGGGCGCAATTTCTGAAGGTGACATTTACACAATTGACGCTGACTTGTGCACAGAGTGCGGCACTTGTGCTGATGTTTGCCCAAGCAGCGCAATTTCTCAAGGATAAGTTGCAGAATTGCTTCTAAAAGAAAGGTCCTCGAACTTTGTTCGGGGACTCTTTTGTTTATATGGGACGGCTTTTTTGTTATTTTTTATAAAAAATGCTACTTAGATATTGCAAAATTCAAAAAAAAGTTGTACCTTTGCAGCGTCAAAGATTTGGTCTAAAAGAATTTGATAGATACAAAAATAGTACAGCAGTATGTTGGAGGCTTTTTACAAAACACATAACTATTTAGTGGAGCATGTTCATGTGCCTGCAAGACGTGTGCTGATGGATGAAATCAATTGGAGCGATCGATTGATTGCCATTAAAGGCGGACGAGGGGTTGGCAAGACGGATTTTTTGCTCAATTATGCCAAAGAGTTGCGAAATACCAATCCTGGTTTGAGTCAGCGTACGCTGTATGTGAATTTCAACGATTTCTATTTTACCGAACATTCGCTGGTAGATTTTGCTGGCGAATTTGTGGCTGCGGGCGGACATACGCTGCTCATTGATCAGGCTTTTAAGTATCCTAACTGGTCGCGCGAACTCAGTCAATGCTATTATCGCTATCCAAATTTGCATATTATTTTTACAGCATCTTCTGTAATGCGATTGGTGGAGGATAACAAGGATATTGGTCATATTGTTCATCCATACAACCTGCGTGGCTTCAGTTTTCGTGAGTATCTCAACGTCACGCTGGGAACGAAACTGCCCGTTTATTCGCTTGAGGATATCTTGACCAATCATGTGGAGATCGCTCACCGTATTTGCCAGAGCATTAAGCCTTTGAACTATTTTGACAACTATCTGCATCATGGCTATTATCCTCTTTTCCTTGAACCGCACGATTTCTCTGAGTCGCTTCTCAAGATGATGAATATGATTCTTGAGGTAGATGTATTGCTCGTCAAGCAGATTGAGGTCAGTTCGTTGCCTAAGCTTCGTAAGTTGCTCCATCTGATGCTTCAAGAGACTCCCTGCAGCTTGAATGTGAGTAATCTGGCGCAGGCTATTGATTGTTCTCGTTCCACCACGATGAACTATATCAAATATCTTAAGGATGCACGCCTCTTGAATCTGCTTTACCCAGAGGGCAAGCAGTTCCCGCTCAAGCCTACAAAGGTGTATATGCAGAATACTAATCTCTGCTATGCCACCTCAATTCGCGATATTGATCGCCAAACAGTTGCCGAGACCTTCTTCTACAACGCGCTGCATGGCAATCACAAGATTAACGCTACCGACCGTAGTGCGATGTTCATTATCGATGGCAAGTATTATATGGATGCATTAGCTACCACACCACACAAGACTGGCATCCGCTACTGCGCTATCGCCGACCTCGAGGTGGGACAATACAAGAATATTCCGCTCTGGCTCTTTGGCTTCCTGTACTAATGCCTTTGGCATAGTCTTTGCTTGCTAGCCCAATAGCCCCCCTATCGCCTATTAGCCTAATCGCCTAATAGCCTAATTAGAAAACTATTTTAACAATATAAAATACAAAAAAGATGAAACAAAAAAAGTATTTAACCCTTGATGGTAACGCTGCTGCGGCGCATATCGCGTATATGTTCACCGAGGTAGCTGCCATCTATCCTATCACCCCATCTTCTCCTATGGCGGAGAACGTGGACGAGTGGGCTGC
>JAEIGA010008812.1_pt1 | contig 15264 bp, 8 predicted proteins | sample 9270691 | NCBI WGS metagenome assembly JAEIGA01 (sample SAMN17057246, study PRJNA624740) | gut metagenome | biome: biome; isolation source: fecal sample | host: Bos grunniens | place: China: Xizang | collected 2019
CTCTTTCCTTGCTCCGGAGACTGGATACAAGGTGGCTGCAGTCGTAATGGATTATAACACAGGCGAGTTCCTTGCTGATGTGCAGTTCAGTGAAGTGTTCACTACCGGCGAGGAGAACTACTCTCCGACAACGATTACAGCGTCGTTCGACAAGTTCTATGACGGAGATGACCTGTACGATATCAATCCGGATGCAGGAGCTCAGTATAAGGGTTATGCCATGGTGCCTGTATCGATTTCCATCGACGGAGATTATAAGTCATACTACTACACCATCTTCGAGTATGTGACCGGACTTGAGGACCCTGCAAAGTATCCGGATGCAATGCTTTATGAGACATTGGTATATTATGGAGTATACTATGCTGAGAGCGTGAACTTCCGAGCTCCATGGAACAAGGCTGTTGTGATCGCTGCAATGGCAATCGACAATGAGGGCCGATACAGCAGGGTATATCGTCAGAAATATACTTTCAAGAAGTACAATGCTTCAGACATAAGCGAATTGTTCACAAAGTCACCTGACCTGACCCAAGGGGTGAAGGTTCCTTATGCTCTTCCGGAGATGTCCTTCGAATTGAAGAAGGACAGACAGCAGGGCGATGACAGGTTCAATGCGGCAAAGATGGCTCAGATCAGAAAGGAAAACAGGACGAGGAAACTCTAAAAGTAAACTAAGTGAGAAGAATTCTTGCGATATTGATCTCACTTTTCTCAATATGTACGGTCTGGGCTCAAGGTACGCAGACTGTCTTGAAAGGAAAGGTAGTGGATGCGAATGACGGTTACCCTCTTATCGGGGTATCCGTCATTGTCCGTGGTACGAACCATGGTGTCATTACTGATGTCGACGGACTTTACGAACTGAAAGTGAGCGGAGAGCAATGTGAGATCGTGTTCTCTTATATCGGTTATGAGGATGTTGTGAAGCTATACACCCAGAAGAACGCGGGGGCTTTCAGCCGCATTGTCATGAGCGCCAATGCCGAGCAGCTTGACGATGTCGTGGTGACCGGTGTGTATGAGAGGAAGAAGGAAAGCTTTACCGGAGCTTCGGCCACATTCAAGACAGACCAGCTCAAGGCAGTCGGCACTTCAAATGTCCTTCAGAGCCTCAAGACGCTTGATCCGTCTTTCAAGATGATGGAAAGTTCCCAGTTCGGATCGAATCCTAACGTCATGCCGGACATTGAGATCCGAGGCAAGACCAGCGTAGCAGGCATGAAGGAGGAGTATGGAACGGATCCCAACCAGCCTCTCTTCATCCTGGACGGTTTTGAGACCACTCTGGAGACCATCATGAACCTTAATATGAACCGTGTGGCTTCCGTGACCATCCTGAAGGATGCCGCGTCGACAGCGATATATGGTTCGAAGGCTTCGAATGGTGTCGTGGTGATCGAGACCAAGGCTCCTGCGCGTGGAAGACTTCAGCTTTCATATAAGGGAGACTTCGGATTGTCATTGGCAGATCTGAGTGACTACAATCTCATGAACGCCCGTGAAAAGCTTGAGTTCGAGACTTTGGCCGGTGTGTATAAAGACAACACAGGTGATCCTTTCGCTCAGATGAGACTGGACGATCTCCGCAATGAGAGACTTAAGGAAATCGAGAGGGGAGTGGACACCTATTGGCTGAGCGAGCCTATCCGACCTGGATTTACCCATAAGCATAACATCTATGCGGAAGGAGGCGAGGATAAGATCAGATATGGTATCGGATTGAGCATTGGAAACGTGGGCGGCGTGATGAAGGATTCCGACCGCAGGACCTTGGAAGGAAACGTTGACCTGATTTATCGTACAGGCAAGTTTCAGTTCAGCAATAAGCTTTCGCTCAACTGGCTGGATGTCACCAATCCTACAGTTTCATTCGCTGAGTATGCCTACGCCAATCCGTATTACAGGAAATATGATGCGGACGGCAATATAGACAGGTATCTCTATTATCCCGAGGACGGTGTGGATGATTATCCGGTTGCCAATCCTCTATGGAATGCCCATCTGAACAACTGGGACAAGGCGACAGGATTCGGATTCACCAATAATTTCATCTTCGAGTGGTTCGTGACCAAGGAGCTCCGCCTAAGGGCGAAGTTCGGCCTTACAAAGCAGGACGATGACGAACAGACCAGACTTTCGCCTATTCATACACAGTTTGACGACATGGGAGAGACCGAGAAAGGACTTTACACCAATACGCAGATCAAGGAACTGGTCTATGAGGGCGATGTCGCGGTGACTTTCGGTAAGCTCATAGCAGATAAGCATATGGTCAATGCTGTGGGTGGATTCAACTTCAGCAACAACCATCGCCAGATCTATGGATATTCTGCGACAGGTTTCACTGACGACCAGTTCGATGCACCTTCTTTTGCAAACGGATATCCTGTCGGTGATTCACCTGACTACAGCGAGAGCCTCAAGCGTGCCGCCAGCTTCTACATCAACGGAGGATATGCCTATGCAGAGAGATATCTGATTGATTTCAACTATCGTCTGGACGGTGCCTCAATGTTCGGAACCGGCAACCGATTCCGAAACACATGGTCGGTTGGAACAGGTTGGAATATCCATAAGGAACCGTTCATGCAGAACTCGGACTTCTTCTCACTGCTGAAGCTGAGAGGGTCAGTCGGAAATCCGGGTAACCAGAACTTCTCTGCATACCAGGCCTTCTCTACTTACAAGTTCAACGGATGGATGACCAACGTCTTCGGTACGGGTGTCATCCTCAATGCCCTTGGAAATGCGGACCTGGCATGGCAGGAGACCACCAACTATGACATAGGTGCCGACCTTACCTTCTGGGGTGAAAGGATAAACATGACCCTGGACTATTATTGGAAATACACGGATCCTCTTCTGGCGGTGATCACGACACCGGGTTCCATGGGTGTGACCACGGTGGCCATGAATGCCGGTGCACAGAAGACAAGAGGATGGGAGGCCGCTCTGCGCGTTTCGCCTGTCTACAGGACCTCGGAGGGCATCATATGGAACATCACGGTTAATGCGACAAGCTCAAAGTCGGCCTATGCCAACATCGGAAATTCATTCGCCGCGTTGAATGAAAGCGGAAAATCCTCATTGGTGGGAACCACAAGGTACTATGACGGCGGAAGCCCGACAGCGATCTGGGCAGTGCGTTCTGCAGGAATCGATCCTGCGACCGGAAAGGAGCTCTTCATCAAGAAGGACGGCACATACTCTTTCACATATGACGTGAATGACGAGGTGGTGGTCGGAGATACCCAGCCGAAGGTAGAAGGACTGATAGGTACATCACTTTATTTCAAGGGGCTGTCTGTGGGATGCTTCCTGAGATATCGCTGGGGAGGTCAGGTGTTCAACTCGTCCCTTTTCCAGAAGGTGGAGAACATCGGTACCCAGGAAGTATACAACAACCAGGACAAGAGAGCCTTGTATGACAGATGGTCGGAGACCAACCGTGATGCATATTTCAAGGGAATATCCTTGGTGCAGAGGACGGAGAAATCATCGCGTTTCGTGATGGATGACAACTCCCTCGCAGGAGAGTCGTTCAACATCGGATACGAATTCCCTGACAGGATAGCCAGAAGGATGAGACTCGGTGCCATGAATGTCCAGCTCACAATGACAGATGTCTTCAGAGCCACATCGGTGCGTGTGGAGCGAGGAATCGATTATCCGTTTGCAAGATCAGTAACCATGTCGTTAGGCATAACATTCTAGAAGGTATGAGAAAAGTATTTACATATATTGCTTTTGTGTCGCTGATGGCGCTTTGCTCATGCGATGCCTGGCTGGATGTGAAGCCATATGACAAGATGTCCGAGGAAGAACTTCTGTCTTCAGAGTCAGGTTACATGAAGCTCCTCAACGGCATTTACATCGAACTGAACAGCGACATGCTTTACGGAGCCTCGCTTTCAGTGGAGATGGTAGAGATCATGGGAGGTGCATATGTGATCGGAACCGATAATTCAGTATGGGGAAACTATGCGGACCTTGCCGCATATAAATATGGTACGGATTACTGGCGTGCGAGAATCAATGAAACATGGAACAAGGCATACTCCCTGATCCTGAACTGCAATCTCCTGCTTGAGAACATCGACAATACTTCAGTCAGGTTTACGGGTGATAACCTCAAGGTCATCAAGGGTGAGGCGCAGGCCCTGAGAGCGATGCTTCATTTCGATCTGCTCCGTCTCTTCGGTCCGGTGTACGCCCACAATCCTGAGGCCCCTGCCATACCATATTACAAGAAATACTCGGTCACTCCCAATGAGATACTGACAGCTTCACAGGTGGCTGCGGAGATTACCAGAGACCTCAATGAGGCCCGTATCCTCCTTGCCAATGATCCTGTAAGGACTTCAGGAACGATGACTTCGGCTCCGACAGATGGTTCGTCGACATTCATGTATTACAGGAATCTTCGTCTGAACTATTATGCAGTGACAGCCCTTCTGGCGCGTTCAAGCCTTTATTTCGGAGACAAGGAGTCTGCGTTCAAGTATTCCACAGAGGTGATCCAGGCCGGCGATGAAGGCATATTCCCGTTTGTGGACAGAAGCCTTGTGAGCGGCTCTCCGGACGATCCGGACAGGATATTCTCGTCTGAGGTGATATTCGCCCTGTCGCACTCGCAGAGGAACAAGCTCTTCAAGGGTTACTATGACCCGAGCCGTATCCCGAACTATGTGTTCAGGATGGATAATGACCTGATGAGCAACCTCGTCTTTGGCGGAGGTGCCATGACAGGAGGCAATCAGGACGACTACAGGTACAGAGTCAATTGGGTGGCGACCGGTGCAAACAGGTATTTCTATAAGTATTCGGATATGGTGGATTCCGGAAACATCAGGAATACCATGATCCCGATGATAAGGCTGGGAGAGATGTATCTCATTGCGGCGGAAAGCCGTTCTGAGGATATAGGTGCAGGTGTGGTTTATGTGAACAGGCTTCGTGCAAACAGGGGAGTAGGCAACCTTCAGACCCTGACGGAAGACATACTCAGGTATGAGTACATCAGGGAGATGTACGGAGAGGGACAGCTGTTCTATATGTATAAGCGTATGTTTGCCCCAGTGCTTTTCTCTTCTATGTCCAGCAAGAATCCTGTACCGTCGGATGCAGTGTTCGTGCTGCCTCTGCCATCATCAGAAACCGATAATTAAAAGGCCATGAAGAGAATACCAGTCATATTTGCCATAGTGCTCGCAGCTGTTGCCTGTCAGGAACGTACGCCGGGACATTTCCACGACGTGACCGGAGTGTATTTCAACAATGTCAACGGTGCCATGATGGTCACAGACAGTCTGGATGTGACTTTTGTATATGAAGCAGGCGATGAAGTTGAGGTGCCGGTAAGGGTGCAGCTTCTGGGACGCTCATCATCCGAGGACAGGCCGGTGGACATCACCGTAACCTCTGACAATGCAGAAGAAGGAGTCGATTATATCCTTCCGGAACGCCCTGTGATACCTTCGGGACAGTCATATGCGGATTACATCGTGATCCTTAAAAGGACTGAAGCATTGAAGTCTCATACCAAGACCTTGACTCTTCAGATCCACGAGAATGATCATTTTGACCTTCCTGTCACCCATGTGGTCCAGTTTACTGACACAGTGTCTACATTGATGTATCACATCAGTTTTTCGGACATGTTCACCAAGGCTCCGGCTGCGTGGGATGCGAATCTCATAGGAGAGTTTACCCAGCAGAAGTTTGAACTCATATGCAAGGTTCTGGATATTGATCCCGGTGATTTCAATGATCCTGGCGTGATCACCCTTGCGAAGCTTCTTTACATCAGTGCAGAGATGACGGCCTATGTAAAGGAAGAGACGGAAAAGAAGGCTGCCGGACAGGAATACGACGAAGATGCCTTTGACAAGACGACCGGTGAACCATTGAAATTTGTGAAATGAGATATCTAAGGTACATATTGATGCTTGCGGTGATTCTTGCATTCGCCGCATGCAGCCAGGATAAGGGCAACTACGATTATGTTGACCTTAAGGAGCCTGTGATCACGGGTCTGGAGGATCAGAGCGTACAGACTTTCTCGACGCTAAGGATGCAGCCGGATCTGGGAGAGGAGGAATTCCCTGATGATGAGTATGCATTCGAGTGGAAGGTGCTGAACCAGGATGGCTCCGAAGAGGCTGTAGTGATAGGCACTGAAAGGAATCTTGATTACGAGGTCACACTTGCTCCTGGTGCCTATAACCTTTACTTTACGCTGACCCAGAAGTCCACAGGTCTTTATTGGCAGAAGGGCGTGACCTTGGTCGTGAGTTCTTCTATGTCTGAGGGATGGATGGTTCTTTGTGATGATGAGGGAAGAGCCCGTCTGGACTTCATATCTGCCCTCACATCAGAAACCATGAGCGATGTCCTGAGGGGAAGCGCGATGCCGCAGATGAATGGTCCTCGCAGGATACAGTGGCTGTCAGACAAGACAGATGCGGCCTCTCCGTATTATCTGCTGACAGATGACGGGGCCACAAGGCTTGGCAAGGATGCATTCGAATGGAAACCGGAGTATGATTTCGGATACGAGGTGGCTGTTCAGGAGCAGCTTGCTCCTTATTCCATTGTGTCCGCAGGATTCGGAAAGATGATTGTGAGCGGGACAAATGCCCATTACTGCGAGATCATGGGAATTGACGGACTTTATGGAAGCGCTGTGAACAAGGGTTTTGCGGTTTCCAGATATATAGGCGCAAATGTCCTTGCGACACAGGTATATGCGGCGATGTATCTGCTGTATGACATCGACAGCAAACGTTTCATGGCATATTGTCCTCTCCTGGCCACCAATGATCTTGGAGGCCTGGACCCGTTGACTGACATGAACACAATGGGACAGATAGCGGAAGGCATGGCCCCAGGCGCCGGCGTTCTGGGAACGGCATTCGACAAGTGGCCGGAAGGAATGGATCTGGTGTATATGGAGAACACCCGCTACGATCCGGGCAATGCCAAGATGGGAATGACATATGCCATTCTCAAGGATGGCTCCGATTGCCATCTGTATGGAATCCAGCTTGGAGATATGCTCAGATATGCGGACTGCACATATGTGCTCGGCAAAGGTTATTATGCTGACCTCAGCCAGTGCAAGGACATCCTGCATCATGATGCGCTCTACGCATTCAGTTCTCTCAAGGGCTACATGTATTATGCAGTAGGAGGTACCGTATACCGTGTGAATCTGACGGAGACTCCGCTCAAGTCTGAGGTTCAGTTCACCCTTGCAGGCGAAAATATCACCTGCTTCAAGTTCAACCTCTATCAGAACAGTCAGAACATCCAGAAAAGCTACGATCTTGTCGTGGGCTCGCAGAAGAACGGCAAGGGTGTTCTCAGGGTGTATGAGGGCAGAGAGTCGGATGGGGATTTCAGCAATGTCCAGCCGCAGAAGTACGAAGGCTTCACCAGGATCGTGGATGCCTCATATAAGGAAAGAGTATATTAAAATCTTATGGATATGAAATATTTATATTGTATGGTCATGTCGCTTATCCTGGCTGTCGGTTGCTCCGGCTCGGCAAAGGATGAGGTTGTGCTTGACATCAAGGTTGCCTCTCCTGTATCAGGTGAGGTCATTATCGTACACCATAATGACATGATTCCTCTCAGTCTGGACCAGGAGGGTTATGCCAGGCTTCAGATTACCGGTGTTGATGCGTCTTATCTGAGGTTATATCATGGCCGTGAGTCTTTGAGACTGTATGTCGAAGGTGGTGACAAGGCGTCGCTTTCATTTGACGGTGGCCGTATGGGCAGGACCTATGTGTTTGAGGGCGAGAAGGCACCTGTCGTAAAATATCTCAACACAATCACGCTGACCGCTCTTCCGGATGAGGATTACGCTCTTGGATTCGAAGAATATCTTTCGAAGCTGGCCGAGAAGGAAAATGATGCGCTTAAGATTCTTGCTGCCAATGACTTTTCTAAGATCGGAGATTTTGAGAAGATGGAGCAGGCAAGGATCAGATATTCCTATGGCGCACCTATTATGATGTATCCTGTCGGCCATCAGCTTATGTCTCGTGACATATCCTATAGACCGGACGAATCATACTATGATGTAATAGAAGGATATGTTGTGGAGGACGAGATGCTGACATCATTGGACGAGTACCGTTCGTTTGTCGCTGAGGCTATGCATGTCCTTGATGCAGCCAACAGGGAGGTAAGGGAAATCTATCCTAAGACCGTTGCCCAGATGAAGTATGCTGCAGACAGGTTCCATAACAGCGCAGTGCGTGAGGCGGTTCTCCACCACATCGCTACCACTTATGTGGACAACTTCGGAGTGAAGGATATCACAGAGATCGAAAACCTCTACCATACCTATGTCAAGGACGCTTCCATGTTGGAAAGCATGAAGGCCAAGTATGACAGATGGGACCTTTCACGCCCTGGCAGGATCTCACCGGGATTCAGGGCTACCGATGTGGATGGAAAGGAATATACGCTTGCAGATTTCCGTGGCAGATATGTCTATATCGACATGTGGGCGACCTGGTGCGGACCATGCAGGCGCGAGATGCCATACCTTAAGGCGCTTGAGGAAGAGTTTGCCGATGCTCAGATCGTGTTCCTTGGCTTGTCGATCGACAAGGACAAGCAGGCTTGGGAGAATATGGTAAGGGAAGGCGGACTTACAGGGATTCAGCTATACCTTGGTCTGCAGAGCAGATTCCAGGAAGCTTATAGGATAGAGAGCATCCCACGCTTTATTCTCCTTGATAAGGAAGGAAGAATCATTGAAAATGACATGTCTCGACCTTCTGAGGACATTACGGCTGAAAAGTTGAGAAATCTAAAAGATATAAGATAGTATGAAGAAGATAACAGAAGTTTTGCTCGCCATGATGCTTGCGGCAGTGGCGGTTTCATGTGGAGAGAAGGTGGATCCGACTCCGGTTGGACCTGGCAAGGACCCTGATAAGGATCCTTTGGCCAATTGTGTCCTTCCAGCCTCTGTAAAGGCTGGCGGTGAGGTTCAGGTGCAGTGGGACGGTTTCAAGGATGATGCGGCGATTTCCCTTGTCGGAGAAGATTCGGCGTCGGAGATGATGCAGGTAAAGATCGTGACTGCTTATGGTCTGACCTTCGGGGTCCCTATTGATTTTCCTACAGGTGTCTATACTGTCGTTCTTAAGCAGCAGGGTGAAACCATGGAACTCGGTTCCATAAAGGTAGATGCTCCGGACATGCCTGTTACCGGTCTTAAGGTGCCTGCCGGTGCTGTCCAGGGTGAAGTTGTGTCGATCGACGGAATCGGCTTCAAGGATGGCTGCAAGGTGATTGCCGTAGGTCAGGACGGGACAGAGTATGAACTTCCTGCCGAACTTTCTGTATCAGGAATCAGCGTGACCATACCTGAGACTCTTGCGGAGGGTACCTATCAGCTCTACCTTATTCAGGACGGCCTGAGGTGGCTTTTGTCATCTTCGTTTTCGGTTGTCGCTGAAGTTGTTGTGAAGACTCTTGAGCGTGTTGACTATTATACGTCATATGACGATGAGCGGCTCCTGAGACTTACTTGGGAGATATCAAGAGAAGAACCTGTGACCCTGACACTCTCGCAGTTTATCGTGACAGGAGATGATGCCGAACTGGACATCTATGACCAGTATGTACTCGGTTCCGATGGATTCTTTGAACTTGTAGCTGACGGTTTTGAGGAGTCTAACAACATGAAGATGTCATATACCAGGGATGATGAGGGCAAGGTCATTCTTGCCGATGTCCTCAGATATGGAAAGAAGGAGACCACTCCGTTCACCTGGACATACGATCAGGATGGATTCCTTACGGATGTGTCCTCACCGGTCGCTTCACTCTCCAGCTTCGAATATGAGGCTGGCAACATGGTGACTTTCAGAAACACTGCATTCGAGTTCGGAGATCCGTCATTGGTGAACAATCCTTCTGCTCCTGATGTGATATGGGCGTACATGGCGTTGCTGGACAACGTAGAACCGTTTATGTATGTGCCGTATTTCCTCGGATGGTATACAAAGGCATCGGCACAGCTCCCGACAGCAATGCTTGTAGCTGCATCGGAAGGCTCAGGCACTGATACATATCCTATTACATACGAATTTGATTCAGACGGTTATGTCGTAAAGATGTATTTGGGTTCCGATAAGGTTGAATACTTCTACGGCGAATAGAAGAATTGATTTTTTTGCTATATTTGAAAGTTAAACGTACAATGAAAAATAGAATGAAGAGTCTTTACGCGTTTCTTATTGCCGCCTTGATGCTGACGGTATCATGCACAAAGAGCCCTGAACCGGAGCCTGTGCCGGAGACGCCTCAGCAGCCGCAGTCGGCGATATCAAACGTCAATAATCCATATGCGGAGAAACATGTCTCCTACAGAGGAGCTACGGTCACAGTCAAGTTCGATGTCGAATCTGACTGGACTGCGTCCGTCAAGATGAATCCGCAGCAGGAGAAACCTTGGGTGGAAGTCATGGAATCCACTGCAAGCGGAGCTGCCAGGAAGGGAGCAAGCGTACGCCTGGTCTTTGAGAAGAACGGGACTGCGGATGAGAGAGTCGCGGAGCTTTGGATTGCTGTGCAGGACCAGGAGCCTCAGTGTATCGCGACATTGACACAGGCTGCATCCGGTGCAAGTGCCGACGCGCAGATCAACCAGGTCCTCAATACCTATATGCATGATATCCTCAAGGAGGACTATCTCTTCAACGACGCATATAATGCGCAGGAGATCGATCTGACTGTCAATTACGGTGATTTCCTTGCCAAGCATCTGCTTAGCCTGGGCGAGGCGAACATCGAAGACGGTGGATATCACAGGTCGTCTCAGTCAAACGCAGGAGAGCGTTTCATCTATACAAACATTGTGGAGGTGCAGATCGGCACCAAGGCCATACAGACAAATGGCCTTGGCTTCGGTCCGTTCCTTTCCACACCTCTTGAAAACGGTTCGTCATACATAGGCATCGCTCCGGGATTTGTCCGCAGAGGATCTCCTGCGGAGGCGGCAGGAATGCGCAGGGGAGACATCATCTACGCGGTCAACGGCACTCAGCTCACAACCGGCAACTATTACAACATGATGACATCCCTCTATGTCAATCCTTCCGGTACATATAGGTTCTCTTTCCTGAGATTCGAGGATGACGGTCAGGGCGGATACCAGCTCAATGCGTATGAGTCCGGCGCGGCAACAGCTGCCCCTCATATCTATGATCCTGTCCTTCATGCATCTGTCATTACTGACCCTGATGACCCTTCTGTAAAGATCGGTTATCTTGCCTATGAGTCATTTGATCTTAACTCTCAGGAACTTCTTGAGGATGCTGTCAATGGATTTGTACAGGCAGGTATAAGCGACCTGATCCTTGACCTTCGATTCAATGCGGGTGGAGCGGTGGCTCAGAGCCGTTGGCTTTCCGGATGTATTGCAGGTGAGGCAAACGGAAGCAAGACCTTCGTTGAGGTTGAATACAATGACGGCAAGAAGGAGAACTGGACTTTCGATTATGGATACAACAACGATACGGATCCTCTTGGAAAGCCGACATATCTCGGACTTGACAGGCTTTTCGTCATCACATCCTATAACACGGCCTCTGCTGCAGAGCTTGTGATCAATTCGCTCAAGGGAATCGACTTCCCGGTGAAGATGATCGGCTGCAACACAGAAGGAAAGAATGTGGGTATGGTGGTCAGCGAGAAGGACTATAACGGCCGTCGTTTCCAGTTCTCGCCAGTGACTTTCTGGGTAAGAAACGCCAAGGGCTATGGTGATTACGGATTCGGAATGCAGCCGGATGAGTATGTGAACAATGACAATCCAAGCTATGCGGATGATGCTGACAATGTGTTCCCATATTCATTCTCGGATTGGGGCAACATGGACTATAACATCGCTCTTCAGTGGGCATATTGCGACATCACAGGCAAGGCTCGCTGGACTCATGCTCCACAGACAAAGGCCTTGATGGATGCCATACCGGATCCGATTTGGATGCAGGCATTGGAACTTGAGCCTAACTGTTACGGAAACCTTATCTATGCAAACAAATAACTAAACAGATATTTATGAAACTTTTATCTAAACTTACAAGAGCTTTCTGCAGCTCTATGGTTATGGCCTCTGTCTTGGTAACTGCGGTCGTATCATGTAGTGATCTCAATGATCTGAAGAATCAGTTCGGAGAACTTGAGGACAAGTATGAAGACCTTAACGACAAGATGGATCTCATCGTTGACAAGCTTTTTGAGCTTGAAGAGAAACTTAACAGTGAGATCAAGGCTCTTCAGGATATGCTTTATGGCAAGGTACTGATTTCTGATGTGTCGACAGACGCATCTACTGGTATTACAACAGTAAAGTTGACCAACGGCAGCACCCTTACTCTTTATCCGCAGGCAGACATGAAGTCGTATATCACTTATGTAGAAGCTTCAGTAAACGGTAACATGGTTCCTTGCTGGGCATACATTGACGAGAACGGCAACAAGAAGCTTTTCAAGGATTCAGAAGGTCACCCGATCCCAGTGGAGACTGAGACACCGGAAGTCGTTACAGATGGCGAGGACATCTACCTTGTGATCGACGGTGTACAGTATCCTCTTTCAGGAAACTCAGTATTCTCAAACTATGAACTGGTTGTTGACGAACTTACAGGTGAGGTATACGCTGTGACATTCACTTTCGGTGAGGATATGACATTTACTGTTACAGTTGATGGCGCTTGCGGCTTCCACTTCGTTATGGCGGCAGGTTGGTCTTCAGTTGTAATTGATAACTACTTTGTGGCTCCTGGCGTAAGCGAAAGAGTACAGGTGGATGCAAGAGGTGTCGTTGATTATGTGCTCCAGATTCCTGACGGATGGAGAGTGAAGGAGTATAAGGATGTCTTCTTGGGTGAGACATACTTTGATATCACAGCTCCATCTGACGAGCTTATCGCTGCCGGCGTCGGTGCTGCAGACGGCGACCTTAAGGTCGTGGCTGTCCTTGAAGGTGGAAAGGCTACAGTATCTAAACTCTATCTTTCGACCAAGCCATTCAAGAAGTTCTCTGTATCCCTTGGCAATGCCGACGTGCAGATGTACAACGGACTTCAGAAGTATGTATATGGTGTATGTCCTAAGGCTGATTATGACGAGTCTGCAATACTCGCTGTAGCTGAGGACTTCCTTACCGCTTATGACTATCCAAAGGGATATGGCGTCTATGATGCTGACATGGAGTCTCTTCCTCTTTCTGAGATTTATGGTGAGGAACTTGTTCCAGGTGAGGAGTATGTGTTCTGGGCTGTTCCTGCTCTCTACTATGTGACTGATGAAGATGCAGGATACTATCTTAAGGAGGGTACTTTCGAGAATGTGATCTTCAACTATTCATCGGTTCTCTTCGAGGTAGGAAATGAGACCTTCCGTGATGCACATCTTGATATGGAACTCAAGGGTGTGGCTGCTTACTATACTGAACTTGTTCCTGCAGCAGAGTTCTACCTTGACGATGTTGTTTACGGAATCAGCAATGGTTTCTATGACAAGGTGACTGAGCCTATGACATTTGATGGTTCAGTGTTTACATTTGCTGGAGTTGAGGCTGCTCCTGCTACAGACTATGTGATCTGGATCGCTGTCGCTGAGGATGGTAAGTCATATTCGGCAGCAGATGTGATCGTACGTGAGTTCTCAACTCAGACTCTTACTGCAGGTGGTAACGTAGAGGTTGTTTCCGGCGAGAAGCAGGTGACTGCGCTTGACGTCAAGACTACTTTGACAGCGGCAGGAGCAGAGACCATCTACTATACATTCCTTACAGAGGCAAATGCAAAGAAATATACTGACGATCAGTCAAGGGCTACATATCTCTTCGATAAGGGTCTCTTTGCAAAGGCTGAAAGCGTAGAGGTCAGTGCTTCAGAAGTGCTTACAAGCCTCAAGCCTGAAACTTCATTCGTACTTATGGCAGTAGCTGCTGATGCAGAGGGTATGTACGGCAAGGTTCTTTATGAGACATTGTCTACAGGTAAGATCGAGTATAACAGCCTCAATGTTGTAATCGATATGCTCAAGAATGAGCCGGACGATGTACAGGTCAGCATCGCTGCAGAAGGTGGAAATGCTGCCGGCTATATCTATTGGATCGGTAAGACTTCAGACAATACATGGAAGAGCTCTAACTACCTTGGCGGAAGCGCAGAGACAGCACAGGTATACATGTTCCAGAATCCAAATCATAGCAGATTGACATCTATAGCTGAAAAGTATCCTATCAAGGATGGCGTCATCACAATGACTGACCTTGCATATGAGACAGAATACGTGATCGTCGCTATGGCGAAGGATGCCGAAGGAGGATACTCGAAGGCTACAGCATATAAGTTCAATCCAAGAGCTGTTTCATTGGGTAATATCATCTATGCAACTGATGCAAAGTGGGCTTCCATGAGACCTACAGTGGAGTTCGTTCCAGAGAGATTCGAGCCTGCTGTCGGAATGATGGCCGGTCAGTATGTATGTAACGTGACTCTCCCTGCCGATGTGACTGGATATGTTCTTCTTGCAACAGACAACGAGATATGCGAGAGTGATGTGGTATATGATATGCCGGCTGAGGATAAGATGATCCGAGTAATGCAGGCTTCAAATTCAAAGAGGGATTCAGATACACCGGACCCATCGATTCCAGAGGATGAGTATCAGAACCTTGTATGGCCAGAAGGCAATATCTTCTATCACCATGAGCATGGACACCCATTGTTCGGCAACTCAGTTATCTGGGCAAGCAAGGAGTATCATGATGTTGCCTGCGGATGCGGAATGGAAGGTGTTACCCAGAGAAATATGGCTGGCGGCGTTGTCATCGAGGTGAATAATGTGATCCTTTACAATGATGGAAAGCCAGTAGAGTTCAGACAGCCTCAGGCTATCGGTAGCGTTGAGGAGGTCGTTGACAAGGTTTACATCGTGATCCAGGACCTCGACGGTAACTGTTACGAGACATATGTATACGATGTGCCGGTAGAGCACTTTGTAAACGCACAGGGCAAATAATGGTTATATGATCAAAGAGGCTGACCCAAAAGGTCAGCTTCTGTTTTTTTTGGGGGGGTGAGGAGAAGTTCAGGAAGATAACAACGGAAAACTAAATCCCTCCCACTTCGTGGGCCCCTCCCGTTCACAAGGCCACGGGCGGCCATGGTTTTCCTTATGTTACCCTCCTGAACCCCTGCAACGTATTCTAAA
>JAEIGA010008813.1_pt1 | contig 15264 bp, 16 predicted proteins | sample 9270691 | NCBI WGS metagenome assembly JAEIGA01 (sample SAMN17057246, study PRJNA624740) | gut metagenome | biome: biome; isolation source: fecal sample | host: Bos grunniens | place: China: Xizang | collected 2019
ACTAGTTTCACGTTGAAAGTCTTAGGTTGAGGCTTTGCAGGAGCACCAACCTGAAGTTTCTTAGTTCTGAAAATTATTCCAGTCATAAGAAGACCTTCCTTTGATAAGATTTGAGCATACAGAGAACATTAAAGTAATATATAGACGAATAAAATAGATCAACAGTAGTAGGAGTTCAAACTCCTACTACTGTTGATTATTATCTTAACAATGCAATTTCGATTCTGGTATATCTTCACAACATGAACAACATCCACCGTCGTTAATTGATCCTCCATTATCTGGAATGTATTCATCTCCATGATGACAATCACAGACCAATGTTCCAGGACAGAGTTTCTTTTCAACTGTGAGAGGATTGCATGAATAGATGCAATTTAAACAACCAGACATACAATCACCTGCAGTATCAGGTTCGTTTCCTTCATTGTAAATGATATCAGCACCATTCTCAATAGCAGATATTAGTTTCTGCAAAAGGAAAATGATAACAGGGATGTAGTAAAACTGTGCACGTCTGCTAGATGATAGAATCTTATCAGCTAGATCGATGAGAATGGCCGGTCGTACTTTTCCTTCATCAAAATATAACTTAACTTGCATAGGAAGAGTCTGTGTTTCACTATTATAAGTAGTTGGAATTCTGAACGGAGGATAAGGATGCTTACCATCATTCATGATAGCAATGTAACATCTATTGGCTAATGCGTTGATACCAACTGTTCTATAGTTCACTTCTTTAAGAACTTTATAACAATTTGATATCATAACTTCATTTGGTACAGTAGATGGATCGAGAAGTTTATACCAGAAGCATCTCTTCCAGTTAACAGGATTAGGAACCAATTGTGTAGGATATCCTGGCATCTTGTCAAGAGGAATTACCTTGGTAATAAACTCAACAATATAAGGATCGTACAAACATTCTGATTCGATGAATGTATTATAAATCCTTGTTTCGAAGAACTCTGAACAATAATAGTTCAGGAGAGTATTCATTGCTGATTTAGCATCGTCAAGTGTAGTGGACTCACCACTCGTTAACAACGCACCATCGTCGTTCATATACCTTTCTAGATTGAAGGTATAATCGTCTTCCACACACTCGTTGAGTTTCTGTACTTGTTCAGGAGTTAAGAATGACATCAAAATGAATTTGATCTGATGTACTGTAGAAGCTTTGATACTCATACGTTCTGGAGCTTCATAGATTCTGAACAATCCAAGATGTGTTTCGTCTACCTGATAGATGAATACATCTCCTTGACTTGGACAGAAGTTAGGATACAGTATAGCAGTACCTGTTAACTGAGATCTAGTATCTCCTGTTTCATATGAATACTGCATACTTTCTGCAAGTTTCATCTGAAAGTTCTTAATACGCAAATAAGAATAGTGTACGTTATCAAGAGATGCGCTAAAATCAGTTTGCCAGGAACGTTGTAAAGTATCAGAATTTAAAGCATGGTAAAATGTAACCGTGATGTTCGATCCATACGCGCTGTATGACGCAATAGCTTTTGCTATCTCTGAAGATTCAGACATTGTCGATTTAGCAGCAATTGTATCTGAAACATAATCACGATTATCAAGTATATCACCTGGTGTGACAAGACTTACAGTCTTTGGAACAACTTCTTGTACTTCAGATGGTGGAACAACCATACATTCTTTGTTTTCCACAACTGTCATACCAGAAGATGTTTTCTTTCTTACTGGAACTCGTTTTTTAGAACAAGAACCAGAGCTTGAACTCATACCCATTATTGGTTCTCCATATTCGTTTCAAAATCAAAAATCATCAAATTCGAGGTCCAGGAACTTACCCCCCCAGCAAAATCCATCATCTTAGTTGATATAACAAGATGATAAGTGTTCTGTGCACCTTTGCAATTAGGGAATCTTAAGTTCTCCCCATCAAACAATAATAAAGAAGAACCAACTTCTGTATTATTTGAGAAGACCTTCAATGAATAAGGACTTTCTGAATCAAAAGCTTTTTCTGGGTTTTCTTTGAACCAAGTTAAAACTTCATCACTCAATTTGAATTGATCAAGATCTTCTTTGATGTTGATTGTTGTATACTTGTTGTTACAACATTTACATTTGCATTCAGAACAATTACAATTCTCATTGTCTAATGTAAATAGACCAATAAAGAATGGTTTATGAAAGTCTGCATTAAGTGAACAATTAGCTGGAATAGTCCAATCATCGTACCATGGGTTTCTAACGGGATGTTCCATTAATACCTTCTGGAACTGATATGCTGGATCCAATGCTAAGTAAGGATGCTTAATAAATGGATACAACTTACCATACATCTCTTCTTTATCCACAGTTACCAACTCTTCAGGAATAAGTTTGTTATTGATAAGAATCGGATATTTCAGATAAAGCATATTGACTCGACCAAACTGAACTGTAACATTGAACTGAACAGTTACGGTATCCATAGAAGTCCCTAGTGAATGAATAGGTGGCTGGTCAGCATTGTAGTCTATAGCAGCGAGTGAGCTGAACTGTTGTTTCTTGATGACTATTTCAGCATGTTGATTCCTTTGTCTTTTTGAAACAATACGCTGAATGAGGCCATTAGATCCTCGTTCTAACCAATCCAAATACGTTCCTTTTTGTAGACCAGCTTGTGTTCCTAACATATAAAGTCGATTGAGTATCTCCATAGGCATACGGTAGTCGTAACTCAGGTCATTAACCATCATCAATTCGCCTCTTCCGTATGTAGCAGACATTCGTGTCATAACATCATAAGCTAGAACTCTATCAACAAACACCATGGAACATTCCATTTCAACGTTACATGGCATGTATCGTTCTATAAGCTGGATATTGTGAGTACGATCGTAAAATACAGGCATGGTCTGTAATGTATCACGTCTATGTATAGCAGGGTCGAGATGTTGTCCGGGTGTCGTGCTATCCCATTTTAAACCAAACGGATTAGCACTATATTTAACATTACACTTAAAAGCATTTTCATGTAATATAGGAAGATTAACTTCACTAGAAGATTTACTTGGACCAAAAAAATCTGAATTCAAATAAAGATGATTTTTGAAGACATCTCGCAATCCCAACTGCGATATGATTTTACGACACACTTGATCAGCAATAACCTGATGTACATGTGTTATAACTTCAGATATTGTAGTTGAAAAAACTTGCATATTATCTCCTTATTTATTGGCATAGGATGCTTTAGTTGTAAATATATATGTAGTATGTTATGACGTAAGAGCATAGTGCTCTAATAATAACCAAATGAAAGGCGTACTATCATGAAAAAAGAAACTGAATCTGTTTCTACAGGAATCACTCTCGGAAAAGCAAAAGAACTAAAATCCAAATACCCAGCATTTGTTAAATGGCTTGCTGGAATCATTGCTGCTATCCTTATGGCTGGCGTCGGATTCCTTGGTGGTATCTTCGGTCTCAATGAAGCTCAGCAGAGCAAAATCAAACAGATGATCATAAGCTCTTCTGTTTATCAGGAAGCCATTGCCGATGCTCCTGTTGTTGAACAAAAAGTTGAAGAGAAAAAATAAGAAAGACTTAGATGTGATAGTGCACATGTGCACTATCACATCTATTATCTTATCTCAGTAAAAGCTCGTCATGACATGCATCATTTTAGCAAAGCTACCAGACCGATGAGTTGGTGGGTAGCGATGCCACAATGAGTCGAATGCAATCTCTCGCATTTCAGATGTGAGACAGGGAGTAGGACCTTCACCAACTGACAATGCGACAATCGTCTTCTCTTCGTTGGTGAGTTTTCTTTCGAGTTTCTTCTCGATCTCCTTACAAGCTCCGTCAAACTTATTCCAAGTGGAGTATCTCTGTTTCGTACTTGGATCAACGAAGATACCACTGAAATAACCTTTGTCTTTGTCGCAGAATTTGACAATAAGTTCCCCTGCAACAGTAAGAGCTTCAATCTGTTCGTCTGTCATCATTGAACGTCATTCTCCTTTGAATGAAACTGTGCTTTTAGTTTTGTTATTGATTTTGTCATTGGTTTCGACACAAGACAATGTCTGTGAATCACCTTCATCATCAACAATCACGAACGTCATACTGTCGATCGTGTTACCAAGTACCATACAGATAACTTCCATGAATCGTCTGAAAGTGATATATCCTGCTTTGAGTGCTTTGGTAAGATTTGATCTGTTATTTGACGCTTGTGTTGGATGCATCCCCAATTCTTTCAGTGCATAGAGTTTGAACTTTTCTGCAAAGTATTCTTCAGAGATGTGGTTATCCACAAAGTACTGTCTCAACAGTTTGTCGAGTGGGTGATTAGTTGCATTAACCTCTTCAGGTTTGAACATCTGTTCACCAACGTATTTCAGTTGCTCCAACTCATCAGGCTTCTTTGTGTGTGCAAAGGTCTGTGAGAAGATTTCACGGATGCGAGATGCATTCGGATCTGGTCTTAACACTTTTTATCTCCTTTGGTTGTTAAGGTTTCGTAGGATACATCTATAACTTTCTGATGTTCCAACAACATCTGTGTCATAACTTCATTGCCTAAAAGTTTAAACTCGGGCCAAGTACAACTCCTAGACATAATGATTGACAATATGATTGTGCTGAATATCCTCAAGCTATCCACCATGTACGCGATGTATCCATCATAATCTTCTTCAAACTTCTTATCACGTGTACAAGAAGTTATAACTCTCATAAGTTTCTCCTTAATGTTGAACACATCGTGAGTGTGATCAGCTTTATAGTCGGTAAACTTAGTGAGACAACATCCATGTATGATACCTACATACACCCTACTCCTATATAACTGATGTTTGAACTGTTTTGTATCAACAAAAGCCCACAGCAGAAGAGTGTAGTAGAACCAGTACGGAAAGACATTATGAGGATATCTCACTATGAAGTTCAAGTACTGGTATATTGAAGAATGTTTAGGTGTTCGGTGAAGTGCTATGTCATTGCATAGCTCATAAGCAGCTTTATCATTCAGTATCTCCATATGTCGTAATCCTTCATATGCAATACGTGTTATTATTTCTGCTATGTTTGCTGTGAGATCACACTTCACGTCTTTGTGTCGTTTCAAGAGAATGTTAGCTACCATGAGATCATAATAGTCTAACCCGTATTTTGTTACATTGTTCTCGTCTAATGCCGGTATAGTCGATGACAACTCAACTACTTCTTCATGTTCATGCGAATCCGCTAAGAACCTTGGAATATAGTCTGAGTTAAGTCTCACGATCTTCGACACGATTTCATTGTTCACAACATGTCTCCTATCAATCTTGCTGCATCGGTTTTGGCAAGTTCCTTTCTGTAAGATGTATCAACACCCAACATCTGGAAGAGCTTGTCAACATCACCGATACTTGTTATGGTTGTATATGTTCTTGTTGCAGGATCCAAACAACTGTATTTCAACTGTTCGGGTTCACATTCACCCAAACCTTTGATACGTCTGACTGGATATGCTTTATCAATATCTTCAAAGATCTGATTGATCTGCATATAAGTGAGAGGAGTTTTCATGTAGCAATCTGTTCTCTTAGTTGTAACAAGAGGACGTACTTGTTTCCAATGAATTGGTTGAAGTTCTGGTAGGATATATGCTCTGATTTCCTGTTCCAGTCTTCCAAGTGGTATTGATATTTCCGCACCATCGTCAACCAACAGCAAGCTGTTAGCAATTTCGTGATAAGTGCATGATTCGAGATTCAAGATCTTCTTGATCATAGCACAATTCTTTGGTGATGGTGTGAGGTAGTCAACAACATGAACAAGTTGTTCAAGGACAAATGGATCTATAACCAACTTTCTTGAGATGGTGTTGATAACAGATCCGATTCTCTTAACAAGATACACAAAGTCTCTGTAAGAACTGTTCTTAAGCAATGCCATGTTTCCAGTTGCAGTATTCAACAAGTGGAAATCAAAGAAGTTATCATAAAGCTGAACTCGTGCATCATCAAGTGCTTTTTGATCACGAAGATAGAGTACTTTATCCTTTGTCTCATGTACGTACAGAGGTGGATTAGCTATCCAAACTTTACCACTTTCAAGGATGAGTGGATTGATCTTGTAGATACAACCAATCAACAATGTGAGGATGTGGTATCCGTCAGGGTCTGCATCTGCCAACAACCCAACACTTTTGTAATTGAAGTTACGAAGGTCAGTATCGCGAGGACCAACGCCAAACAACCGAATCATGTCCTGATAAACCGCATTTGCTCTCAATTCATCAGAAGATGCTGTGATAGCATTAATTGGTTTACCACGAAGTTTCAAGATAGCTTGGAAGTTCTCATCTCGCTTCTGTTTGGCGAAGTCTCCAGCTGAATTACCTTCAGTGATCAGAAGTTCTGTTACTTCAGGGTTGTTCACAGCACAGGAGATATAAGAACCGATACGAGATATCTTGAATGCGGCATTCTTGAGATTCTTACCAGTCTGTAGAGCTTTGCTTGTAACAGCAAGGAACTTATGTTCAAGATCATCAACAATCAGATCATACAGTTGCTCCCAACAGTCATCTGTTTGTTTGTTAAACTGACGATCAAGAGACTGAGCATATGTTCTTGCAAAATCTGCATCTTTGAATCCATCTTTGGTTTGATTGATAAACGATGCGTTCTTGTAAAACGCACATATAAAACCATGCAACGGGAGATCGTATTTTGTATCAAAGAACAGTTGGAGTTCTTTATCGTCTTCGTCCAAATACTGTCTGATGCGCTTCTTCAATCGATCCATAAGAACAGCAATATGAGACGATGTGTAATTGCTGATTGGATTTGAGTTAACAGCTGTTAACAAACCAAATTGTTTTTCACAATCTTTAACAACACCAATCTCAAACACATATCCCATCAAATCCAATTCATTTGTTGGATCAATGTCTTTCTTAAGACACATCTTCCATGCAGGAGGTGCAGTTACACCAAACTGTGATCGCGAATATTCAAATGGGGTTATACTTTCAGAAGTTTTATAAATTACTTCTCCTGTAACATTTTGAATATCTTGCCACAATTCTTGAAATGGACGATTGAGTTGTGTTTCTGTCAGAAGACCTTTTACTTTATAGGCAGTGACTTTCGTGTTTGGTTTAAATGCACACGTGTATTCAAACAACTTAAGAGTTCGCAACAGTCCGTTTTCGGATGTCATATACTGTGGAGAATCTTTCAAGATCGTTTGATCGGTTTCATATATCACCGTCGTGCCAACAGTTGATGCATTTTTGTCGATTGGTTTAAATGTCTCGTATCGTTTAACAACACCTTTTTCCACAGTCAATCCTGCAAAACCATCAAGACGTTTTGTGATAGAGATAAACTTCTTCGACAGAGCAACTGTTGCTTTTGATCCGATACCGAACGTTCCGGTACTAAGACCTCCATACGCTTGGGCATCATACTTTCCAGAAGTATATGCTTCGGTGTAAATCATCTTCAACTTATTGCACGGAATACCTCTTCCGTGGTCGATTATTGCAACTTGGTATCGATTAGGACCAACAAAGAATACTACTTTTACTTCATACGTTCTGTTGGGATCAACGGATTCATCTATCGCGTTATCATAGAGTTCTTTTAACAATTGACAATCTGCATCAAGATCTGCAGCACCAATATACATTGAGTATTTTGAACGCATATGTTCAAGCTGAGTCATCTGTTTAATTGATGAATCGTCATACTTAGGCGTTTGTGCCATTTTCATCTCCTTTATGTTAGAATGATTTAATCAACATCTGTTGGTGTACTGTTGTTTATCATTTCATTATAGGTCTCCTCATGTTTACTCTCCCATTTATGTTCAAAATACTCATCTATGAAAAATGTTATCAAGAGTATTACAATAATCGAAGCAGATAACATCATACCGCCTACAACAAACACAACAGCAATAGCAAGACAAATAGTCCATGGAGTTATAGCATCAATAGTATCTATAACAAACCATATTGTTCCAGCATAACTCATAAGAGCTGCTATTGCTAGAGATATTAAAGAACTACCACATATCACGGTGTGTGTGATAGTGTCTTGATAAGTTAAGTTTCCCTTTTTCACCAAACATCTCCTCCAAAATATGAAGTCCATATACTCTTATCAAACACAGATGCGATACCAATCATAGCAAGAGCAAAGATAACACACATCATGTAGAAAGACAACAACCAAAGGATAGGTGATGTCAAGATGATAAGAATTTTGATCCACGTAGACATTGCTGTATGATATACCGAGAAACACGTACACACAGTAGCAATCATGGTAACAACACCGATGACGATAGAAGAGATAGAGAAGAATTTGTCGAGATTGTCAGATGCTACTTGCATGACACGTTCCTTTCATTTGTTTAGAGTTAAAGTATATGAATTGATTGAACTGTTGTTCATGAGAGTAATATATTTGTTAAAATCTCACGATGTATTTGATACTTATATTGAATTAAAAAATAAAATAGAACATGAGGAAATTGATCCTCATGTTCTATATTGAATATATTATTCAGATTTTTGTTGATTGGTTGTTATGACTTTATTCATATAAGAGATAATATCTGTTGCTTCTGCTGATGATATAAGTTTACCGTAATCCTTTTGGAACATAGTTATTGCAGTTGCACCATCTTTGTATGCTTGAACATACAACTCAGTGATATACTTCTTTTTGTACATATTGTGATCTGGTTCTTTTGTCACAGAGACTTTAGGAAGCTTCTCACCATCAGGCATTTTGATGCGTTGTTTGACAAATGTTTCAAACTCTTGCTTCTCAAATTTGAATGGATTCATCATAGTTGCTTTTTCAGTTGCTCTATCGATAGCAACAAAAGTAACAGATGTTCTGATGATCTCGTTATTATCTGTGTTATTGATTGCAATAATATCAAATGTAACTGAGATCTTATTGAACTTGAGATTAGTAACATAGAAGTCGATAAGATCTCCTTCTTTGCCTGGTTTAGAAAAGTATATTTTTTCTATTTTGTATGTGACAAAAGTATGGTGCAGATACTTGTATGCAAATAATCCTCCATACTCGTCGCACCACACCATAAGTGTTCCTCCGAACAAGTTGTGATTGAGTGCTAAGTCTGGGGTTCTGACGATAGTGGAAGTGACATACTTCATAATAATTTCTCCTCTTATTAGTGATTGTATAATTTATATTAGTTAACAAACAAAAAGAAAACCCAGAGAATAATCTCTGGGTCCAGAAACTCACACAATTATGAACAACACTAGTGGAGGATATCCTCCACTAGTGTTGTGTTAAGCTTATTTCTTTTTTTCAGGTTTTGTTTCCTGAGGTTTCTCAGGTTGTTTGTTTTCAGCAGGTTTTGCGTTAGCAGGCTGTTCTTTCTTCTGTTTTGCTTCTTCTTCCTTTTTCTTAGCAGCAGATTCTTTAGCTGCAACAGCTTTTGGATAAGCAATTTTGTAGGTTACTTTAGAAGCAGCTGTTATACCCTGCAAACCTTTTGACATCACACTGATAGTCTGTTTCAACATATCAACAGATTTACTTGCTTCTTTGGTCATCTTGATTTTGCGATTACGTTTTCCTTTAATAGTACCACCAAGATCAGTAACTTTCTTTTCCATTTCAGTGATATAAGGTTTAACGGCCCGATAGACTTTCAAAGCATTTGCATTGAGTTCTTTAACCTGAGAACCTTTTACAGTTTGTGTTTTAGCTTCACACATAGCTTTAGCTTTTTCAAGTGCATCTGTCCACTGTGTGAATGGTGTAGAAACAGATGTTCCTCCATCAGTAACTGAAATATTAACATCAATAGCTTTTCCGATGATGGTCTGAACAGTTTTCATACAGTGATCTTTAAGAGATTTCAATTCACCAGACTTATCAACCACTTGTCCATTCGAAAAAACCAATTCAGGAAGATTGATATCGTGATTTGAAGATGCATCTAGATTAACATCATCTTTGATAGTGTTACTATCAACAATCTTATCTGTAATCTTGAGCCATTCTCCAATACGACGGAAAATGCCCATAATCCAATCCCAGACTTTTTCAATAGCACCAAGCAAACCACCTTTGGATTCACCAGAATCGGATGAGCTTGTATCAGCTGCAGCTTCTTCAGCTTCCATTGAGATACCAAGATATTGTTTGATATCACCGATAAGAGCTTCAAGTGCTGGAGATGAACCATACTCTTCGTAATGATTCTGGATAATGATCATATTGTCAAGAGCAGAACACATACGATCAAGAATACGAACATCTTCATCAATCTGCTCCATAAGTCTTACAGAATCCTGAGTGATCTGAAGCTCTTCTTCTGCGGTAAGTTCGATATATTTAACAGGAGGTTCCTGTTCGTTCATAAAATCCAAATGTAAATCTAACATTGACATAATACTTCTCCTTATTATAGTGAATTATGTATAGGATGCTAGTCGATGGTTAATTAACCATCGACTAGCATATATGAAAGGAAAGGTATTATGGAAGTTTATTTCTTCTTGATGATAATCCAGTTAGCCAATGCATCGTTGTTGAATGTACGACGAAGTGTCACGACATTCAAAGTATAACGAGTCTTGAGAATCTTGGATTCAACCAAAGACTGGAATGTAACATACCACTGAACAATCTTGGTGACTTTACCACGATCGGCATATTTGTAGAGACCGTCAGTAACACGATCAGGAACGAGCATGATAGCACGATTCTTCAAGAAGAATGTAAAACATGCTTCAAACACTTTGGTATCAGTAGATCCGAGAACGTAGTTACAAAGAGAGGTAAGAATAAGAACACCTTTCTTACGATTTTCTTCTTCGATCATATCACCGCCCATGACTTCAATGTATTTGTCGGCAAGAGCGTTAAACTTCTGAACTGATTCAGGAATGACTTTTTCTGCAGGAGCAGCAACAGTTTTCTTTTCCACGATCAAAACTCCTTTAATTGGTTTTACTTCTTTCTTTTCTTCAACAACAGGAATATCTTCCTTTACTTCTTCCTGTTTGTCTTCGATTGGTTCTTCAGTAGGCTTCTGTTCTTCAACAGCCTCTTCTACTGATTCTTCAGCAACTGTTTCATCAACTTCAGGTGTACTCTCTTCGAGAACATCTTCAGCTTCACGTGGAACTCCATAACCCTCTTCTACAAGAGGAGTATTTTCGAGTTCTTCTGTTTTAACAGGTGCCTGTCTGTTTTTGTTCTTTTTAGACATAAGTGATCCTTATTGTTAAACAATATACTGATTCAGATCTCCGAGATCGATCATCTCCAATTTAGAACCATGCATCAATTTAAGTGCCATGGTAGTAAATGTAGAGGAGATATCGACTATATACATTGAAATATGTTTAACATCCAACTTGCTAAACATACGACCTGCACAAACCTCACATAATCCGTGCTGAGTCTTACAATACATAGGACTGCGCATAAGATACCGTCCGTCAGCATATTTAGACATATTTTCTTGAGTGATCTCAACCCAATTAGCTTTGTCTTTAATGTATCGTCCAATGAATTCCTTGATTGGATATTTTGAAAAATCAATCATCAATCCATGATGAGAATGACAATCTTTTTCTGTCAAAACAAGATCTTGGAATACACGTACGATATATTTGGTCTGTGCGCCACCAAGCTGTGTTTCATGTCCTCGGTTATACGAACCTTTTCGGATTTCATTTGCATATGCTGGCATCTGAGAAACATCCCATCCTTCTGCAAGGGAGTTTCTGATAAAAGTAAATTTACCAGAGTCTTTTGAGAAAGCTTCAATACCACCAACCGTGCAATACATCTTCTTACGAGCAACGTTAAAAGGCTTACCACCAAGAGGTGCATAGAACCTCATAGCATCATCATCTTTAAGATATGCTTTGTCTGCACTGATAAGAGCATTCTCAATCTCCATAATAACTTCTGGTTCATCGAGTCTTCCCTCATACTTCTTGAACAATTCATCCTTTATTTTTTTCATATCAGGAGTTGTAGTCAAAGAAGCTCTTGTGAAGTTAGGAACACATAACTCTGTGAAATGCCCGATGAAGAAAAGGTTATCCACATATTGTTTATAGTCCTCAACTTTAATTTTACCAGCTAGTAGTTCTTTTGATATAGAAGCTTCCAATCCTTTTAGATCAAAACCTGATTTGTTAATATACTGAAATACATTACCAAATGGTATCTCCAATAGAAGAATATTCAGTAAAAAACGTCCAGCTGTTGTTTCAATCGGAGGATTTCCTTGGTAATAGGATTTAGTTGCACCTCCTACCAAAGTGAACGTGTCTGTTTCGCCGAAGATTCGATTCAAACCATTATCTAGATATCGATATGTTAAAGTTCCATTGTTTGTATCGATGTCACTGATATACACCACACATGATCTTGCATGATTAATATCAGTTAACATAACAACAGAACCTTCTGTACTATCGTATTCGGAATGAGCTCCTATCCAATCTTTAAGAATAGATTTGAAATGTTCTTGGTTATTAACTCCGAACAATTCCATACTCTTTCTATCAGAGTCATCCTTCTGTTCAGCAGACATAAGAAGCCAATTACGTGCAACACGAATCAATTCCCATATAGTAGGTTCTTCGTGTATCAGCTCTATACCTGTTTCCGCTCTCCATTTATGAATAGGATCCGTTCTAAGATAACCCGGTAACATATCCAAACCATAAGGCTTAGCATATTTGGCATCTTTTGGAAGATCAACAAAAGAAATAGTTTTCTCCATAGACGATTCTGTAGGCATCTCCGAAGGATATACCTCCATGATTGGTCTGTTACCGACTTTAGTAAACAAGTCGATAATGAATTCCCTAGTACGAAGTTTATATGCGTATTCGAGAAGGAACTTTACTTTATGTTCTGGAAGTTTCATTTTGTTTCTCCTCTAAGTACTGATTCATAATCAAAGGTAACTACCTTTTCAGCAAACGACCAAATACTATCCATCATGTATAATTTAAACTTGGATAATTCTTTATGAAGTTCTTCTCCAAATAACCCATCAAGGATAAGCGAAACAATGATCATGATAACTTGTTCCTTATTAGGACCATAAGGTCCTTTAAGTTCAAGTCGTTCATATTCTTCATCCATCTTCTTCCAATATTCAAGATGGTGATAAACATTTTCATGATGATGTACAAGAAAGTCTGGTTCTACTTCAGGATGTGTTGCATCATAATGAGCAAACTTAGCAATACAATCAGGATTGAGTTTGTCTCTATCATAATTCTTTACATAAAAATCAAGTCTTGTCATATCAAGCCCAAATACATTTCTGGTAATATAATCAACAAGAACTTTAACCTGAGCATCTCGTTCTTTCATATGTTCCAAGAAATGAGCAATCTCAAGAACATTATTATCAGAAATAGGTGTAGTATTCGGATCTGTATGAATATCAACTTTCGATTGTAAAGCAGAAATATGTCTTCCGAAATTAGGTGTAGAATACCAATATTCAACAGATCTCTGTATAATTTCCCATGATGTATCTAGAGGAAGAATAGCTGTCATGAAATCAGCAATCTCTATCAGAAGATCTTCGGGAACAGATACATTTTCAATAACTCCACAGAACTCACTATAAACTTCTGGTTTAAGTGATTTTAGGAATTTATAAAAATTATCTTTATCAAATTTGGATCTAAGATTAAACAAAGTATCAAGATCCATAGGTGAAAGTAAAAGCTCTTCTGCACGGAAGTTTGATTCAATGCCAATTTCAGACAATTCATCCAACATCAAATCAACTGCAGTGACAGTAAGCATCTGTGGTGTTACCATATCGTTCTGATCCATGTCGATTAAATATCTCTCATCAAGAAAATAATCTCTTATGTTATCAGACGATGAACAACAACGCCTTACTATATCAATCTTAAAAGGGTCCATAAAACCTCCATATTTTAGCATAGCATGCTGAAATCAAGTATATCTGTACTTTTATATTAGTATGCACAATTATCATTCCATGCGAGTTGTTGCTCCAACTCTTTGTGGGTGGTATCAACCACCATTGATACCACCTCTTTTATTCAAACAAAAGGAGGCTTTATGCCACACGTTACTATATATTCTGATGGGTCTTATAAAAAGACTTATAATGCTGGAGGTTGGGCGTGTCTACTAACCTCTGGACCATATTGGAAGCTCATTGCAGCAGGAGAAACTGAAATAACAGTTAATCGTGCCGAATTAACAGCTGTATTAAGAGCTCTTGAACAACTTACTTGTCCCTGTTCTGTTGATATCTATTCTGACAGCATGTATACAGTTAATTGTATAAACAAATGGATACAAGCATGGGAACGCAATAATTGGATGTCACAATCCGGCGATCCTGTAGCTAATCAAGACTTGTTATTCAAAATAAAAGATCTTATGTTTATTCATCAAGGTAAAGCACATTGGGTGAAAGCACATACCAGACGAAAAGGTATTCAATACTTAGGTAATGCTGCTGTTGATGCATTTGCACAAATGGGAAGTATGGGCAAATTCTAAAACAAAAAAGAAAAAGATACATAGAGGCGCTTTAACGCCTCTATGTATCTATACCTTTACATTCCATACGTGAACATTATCGGTCTAGTTGCAAGAACTTTATGTTCTTCACCCAAGTAACCGATAACTAGTACGTACATTGTCGATTGAGTCATGAAGTCAACACTAGAACCAAATGATACTACCTGAACACGTGATTCTTTATCGAATAGTTTATTGACAAAGTAATCGTATTCAGTTAAAGTCATTGGAGGTTCTAAATGTTTGACAAATTCGTTGAATGCTGGTACAACGAATTCTTCTTCTACCCACTTTAGTTTTCTTTCATGTTCTTTTGTGTGTTGTTTCATCAGCTGTATCTCTGTAAGAATTGTTCGTACGTCAATATTGGTATGTTGTGTTTAAGTGCATAGTTCATCTTGGTAGATGGGTTGTTCAAAGAGTCACTAGATGCTACCACAAGACATGATACATTTGAGGTCATTGAATCCGTAAACTTCATGTTCTTAGATTCGACATACTTCTTGCATTCACTTCTTGGAATACTGAACTTTCCTGTAAAGCAAATGATAGCTTGTTTGTCTTCTTTTACAACAGGAACTGGTTTGAAATATTCGTAGCACTTTCTGAACACATGTTCATTCTTCTTATAAGCATCTTGTATCCAAGAACTTCTTGTATCTCCGATAACAGCTCCTATGTAACAGAG
>JAEIGA010008814.1_pt1 | contig 15263 bp, 6 predicted proteins | sample 9270691 | NCBI WGS metagenome assembly JAEIGA01 (sample SAMN17057246, study PRJNA624740) | gut metagenome | biome: biome; isolation source: fecal sample | host: Bos grunniens | place: China: Xizang | collected 2019
AAGATCACCAGAAAGATCCCAAACGTCCTCTGGCCAGTTAAGGCTCTTTGCTACGCTTGAGCAAGTTGCGTCAGCTGGTGCTGCCTTACCATGGTAAGGACACTTGTAGCCCTTATGGAAGTTAGGGTCATATGCGAGAGGCTTTGATGCTGTAGAGTTTTCCTGGTCGAAGAGAGTATAAACGTCGCTTCCGCAAGTCTCGCTGTACTCCATGTCAGCTCTTCTGTAGCAATCTGTCATTGTATTAGTGTTTGAAGATACACCTACGATTGCTCCTGAACTCCAAGTGTCAGCATTTGTTGTGCTTGTCTCAACCTTCTTGTTCCATGCGATACACTGCTCGACAGTACAGTTCATAGCCTCAGGAACGTTAGCCATCTTGATCATTGCGATGAATCCTGAGATAGGACCGTTTGCACCAAGAGCGCTAATGTCACCTGTAGAGTAGCATCTGCGTACGATGCAGTCCTTTGTCTTCTCCATCATAGCAATGAATCCACCGTTCATACGTCCGCTGTTTCCAGCACCGCCTGTAACTGTGTGATTACCGATGCGGTAGCAGTCCTCGATAAGGGTGTTGCCGTATGCGGTCTTATCGTTGTAGTCAGCAGTACCTACTCCTACGTTACCGATGAATCCGCCTACATGAGTACCAGTATCGTTTGTCAAGTTACCCTCATGGTAGCATCTCTGGATTGTAGCCTGACCCTGCATTGCTCCGATGAATCCACCCTTGTAGTTACCTGAGTTGTTGATGTCGCCTGATGCGTGTGAGTCAGTTACAGTAAGGCCCTTGTTAGCGTATCCAATGAAACCACCGCATAGTTTCCTCCTGCAGTGAAGTTCATATCAACGTCAGCAGAGCAGTTTGTGATTACAGTGTTCTCTGTAGAGATTGCACCGATGAAACCACCGCTATAGTGATAAGCCATGATGTTACCGCTTACATGACAGTTGTTGAATGTACAATGATTCTTATCCTTCTCAGTGAAAGCCTTGATCACATTGTCATCATCTGACATTTCAGGGACAACTACTCCAACGAGACCTCCGATCATACGAGTTACGATTCCGTTCTCGTCGCCATCGGTTACGTCAACATCAATGTTGATGTTCTCGAACTTGGTCTTTGTAGCGATACCGGCAATACCTCCGAGGTGCTTGCCTGCGCCGGTAGCGGCTGACATAGACTTGATTTCGATACCAGTTGCAGTGATATCCTTCAACTCGGCGTCAATAGCCTTGGCAGCGATGAGACCAGCACCTGCATTGCTTGCTCCGATCTCGATTGTACAATCAGCGAACTTAATGTTCTTTACTGAACCCTTGATCACACCAAAGAGACTTGGCATTGATGTAGCGTTGCTGTAAAGATTCTTGATTGTATGACCGTCACCGTCGAAATGGATAGTCTTGTAAGGCTCAGTTGTGTTTACTGGCATCCACTCCTCGATGCTTGACATGTCGATGTCATTAGCAAGCTTGATATAAGTCGGCACGTCGCCATTAAGCTCATTCATCATCGCAAGCATGTCATTTGCGTACTCGACAAGATATGGATCCTCCTGAGTTCCCTTACCTTTCTCAAACTTCATGTCAGCAAGAGAAACGCGGAAAACAGTGATGTAAACAGTGCTGTCAGCCTCGTCCATCTTAGTCTCTGCGTCGCCTTCCACCTTTGTGATGGAGATAGGCAGAACTCGTGTCTTGCCGTCATCTGGAAGACCGTTAGCCTTGATGGTTACAGTACCTGTTGAGCCAACGTTGTTGTAACGAGGGAGATAGAACTCCTTGGTAGAAAGTTCATAAGCATCACCAGGAACCATCTCATAGTCAGTTCCGTTTGCCTTGTTGTAGTCAGCTACCTTGTCCGGATTAGGAGCAACGGTGAAAGTAAGCAACTGGTCAGCCTTTGTATCAGCCTTGATTGTGATAGGGAAAGACTTAGTCTTAGGTGCCATGAGACCGATGGTCTCGCCAACACCCTCGATGGAAAGATAAGTCTCTGCCGGAGCATCGATAGGTGTTACAACCCTATGTGGAAGCTCCTCTTCGCAAGAAGCAAGCATAGCGATGCCGAATCCTGCGCAGATAATGGTTTTTAATATTCTTTTCATAAAATTCTCTCTTTAAAACTTAACATCAGCATAAACTGGAAGATGGTCCGAAGCTTTTGTAGGGTCACCTTTGCGGAAACGTGTCAATGTCGCGGTTCCAGTGACAGTTACTGGCTTGGAATTCTTATAATGGAATACGTAGTCTATACATCTTGTCGGGTTGTCGATAGGAACACTGTTCTGACCGGATGAAATGATCTTGAACTGCTCCTGCAGAGCCTTGATGTGCTCTGAACCGACAACTGCGTTCATGTCACCGACAAAGAATACGGGTTTGTCATAGTTCTTGTATTTCTTCTCAACCCAGCTGTTTACGACAGCCACCTGATTAAGAGCGTTGCCCTCCATATGGCAGGCAGCCATCACGTAAGTGTCTGTCTCGACCACAGCAATTGACCTCTGCTCTGAATCAGACTTCGAGGTCTTTGGAAGAGTGACGAAGTATTTGTCAATGATATTGACATTCTTCGGAACTACAACTCCATTTCCATAAGCACCTTCCCTATAGTCCATAGCGCGACCGAAATACCACTTCCATCCGCCCAGTTCCTGAGCAAGGGAAGCTACCTGATTGACTTTGTGTCTAAGGTTGATGCTGTCAAGCTCATTAAGACCTACTACGTCGGCCTTGATCTCCAGAATCATATCTGCTACCATGCTGGTGCTGTTCTGCATGAACTTGGAGAATGCACCGACATTGTATGCCATGACTCTGAGCGATCCCTCTTCTTTAGGATAGTACTCAGTCTTGTCGTCCGGATCGATGGTGCTGTGGTTTCCCTTATCTCCGAATGGATCATACTCGCCATCGTCAACGTAGCCGTTGTCTTTTCCGCACGAACAAGTTGCTGCTGCTATAGCTGCAAATGCTAATAATTTAAGTATTTTTTTCATTTTATTTTTTACTTAAGTCCGTCGTCCCAGTTCTTGTTCTGAGTAAGGTTAGGATTAAGTGATCTATCGTTGATTGGAACAGGATAGTAGTAATCCTTCTCATCATTCCAATTGCCGTCAACAACCGGATTCGCAATTACATATCCTGAAGTCTCACCAGTGAAGTATGTCTGCTCTCCGATCTTACGGGTTACGCAACCTGTTGGGATGTCGTTTGCAGCTGGAGCTGAACCTGAGTAGAACCATACGTCGATAGTTCCGTTCTTGTCGAGGTCGTGCTGACCTTCAGCGCTTGCTACATAGAATCCGAGGAACTTGTGGTTGTATGCCTGTCCATTTCTCCAGCGGATGAGGTCAGTGTGACGCATATCCTCGTCGAAGAGCTCGACTGAACGCTCTCTTCTGATCTCGAGGATCACGCCTTCCATAGGATCGCCGGCTACGTTAGGATATCCTGTCTCTGCTGCGAGGAGGAATGGATCCGGATTAGCCTTAGCTGCTGCTACGTCAAGGTTAGGCATTCCGACTCTGTCACGGATGAGCTTGATAGAGCGGTCAACATCAGACTGAGTGATTGTTCCGAGCTCAGCCTTAGCCTCAGCATAGTTGAGGAGAATCTCAGCATATCTGTAGATGTGGAGGTCCTGATGTGACTGCTCGAATCTGTCGGCATCTGCATTGAGACCAAGCATGTACTTGATAGGCTGGTATCCTGTGATCACCTGAGTGAAGTTAGGAGCGAGCTGCTCTGTACCGTCGATACGCTTGTAGCCAGGAGTACGTACAGACTGTGCCATACGTGGGTCGCGGTTCTTCATCTCGTCAGCGAACTCCTTGGTCTGCCATCCTTCCTGATCAGTGTATCTTGAACCGTCTGCCATAAGGTATGTGCAAGCCATCTTGCGGGTCATACTCTGGTTACCGTAGTTACCGATAGTGAAGAATGTCGCATTGTGGAGAATAGTAAGAGACTCGTTGTAGTCTCTTGCAAGGATGATCTCCTCAGCGAATGCGTTACCTGTCTCAGGATCTCCAAGGAAGAGGTCTCTGTAAGCAGTAGCCTTGCCGTTACCTTTAAATATAGAGTAACCTGATGTGTTCATGATTTCCTCTGAAGCGGCAGCTGAAAGCTCAAGGTAGTATGTGTAAGGCTTTGCATCTGCAGGAAGAGTCTCGAGAGTGCTCTTGCCGGCGTGATACTTTCTGAAAGTACCCTCGAAGAGGCAGGCTCTTGACTTGAGTGCAAGTGCAGTCCACTTTGTCACTCTGTAGAGATCCTTCTTGTCAGGAAGATTGGCGATGGCGAAATCGAGATCCTCGATCACCTTGTCCATCACGAACTCTCTTGAATCACGTGCCTTGTAAAGGTCAGGATCCTCAGAACCGAGCTGCTTGTCATAGAAAGGAACGTCTCCGAATCTCTTTACCTTCTCGAAATAGAAGTTTGCTCTGAAGAAGCGAGCGAGAGCGATGTACTGAGTACGAACCTTCTCATCAGGGCAGTTTACTGAATACTCGATGAGAGTGTTGAAGTTACGGAGATCGGTGAATGACCAACCGCCACCACTGTTAGGAACTGTACGTGTTCCCATGATCTCATCAGTAAGAACGTTCTTTGTGAGCATATCGGAAATCTCATCGAAACCTCCTACTGTGAGTGATGAATAGAACTGGTTGCTGAATGCCTGCAGCTCGCTTTCGTTAGTGAAGAAACTCTCTGGAGACAGTTTTGAAAGCGGAGTATAATTGAGGTCGCAGGCAACCAGGCAGACTGCAGCAGCAATTAATGATAATATTTTGTTTTTCATATTATATCCTCCTTATATTAGAATGAAAGGTCAACACCGAAGATGAATGACTTCTGCCATGGATAGATACGCATAGTACTTGCGCCTGTCTGTGCCATTTCAGGGTCGATGTAATCAGAGTGGAAGCCTGGAGCCCAGTAGTGGAGGTTCTCACCTGAGAAGTAGAATCTTACGTCGCCGATATTGATCTTGTTTGTCCATTTCTTAGGAAGAGTGTAACCTACTGTGAGGTTCTTGAGACGGCAGTAAGAAATATCCTGGAGGTAACGGTCGTTAGTTACGTTAAGAGGATTGTTTGCATTGTTCGCAGAATAACCTCTTGCGCGTGGGAAGTATGCATCCTTGTTTGTCTCTGACCAGATCATTGTGTGGAAGTCCTTAGGCATCAAAGTAGCGTAAGGTCTTGCGAATGGTCCCCAGAACATGATTGTATTCGATACTGGGTAGTAATCCATCTTACCGATACCCCGGAAGAAGATGCTGAAGTCAAAGCCCATCCACTGGAAACCAAGGTTCAGACCATAGTTGTAACGTGGCTGAGTGTTACCGATGATCTTGCGGTCACCTGGTTCATCTACAGTATTCTGACCGAGGTTGATCTTACCGTCACCGTTGATATCCAAGAACTTGAGGTCACCACCTCTCCACTTAGCCTCTTCACCGAAGCCCTGTACCTTTACAGACTCATGTGTAATCTGTGAAGTCCAAGCCTCAGCAGCTGCATCAGACTCGAAAAGACCATCAATGCAGTAGCCCCAGATCTCACCCCAACGCATACCTTCATAATATGACTGAGCGAATGTATTGGTAGGGTTGTTGAACTTTGTAACGTTAGTCACATAGTCGCTGAATGTTGCAGTCACGCTGTAAGAGAATGGCTTTCCTGCGAGCTGGAACATGTCTCTCCAAGAGAGCATGAGCTCATAACCCTTTGTGCGGAGGTTTGCTGTGTTCTTCTTAGGTACAGATGCACCATAAACTGCTGGAAGAGCCTCACCTGCTGTAAGCATGTTCTTTGTGTCACGGATGTAAGCCTCACCTGTGAACGAAAGTCTGTTGTTGAGGAATGCCATGTCGAGACCGAGGTTATGCTGCTCGGAAACCTCCCATGTAAGGTTAGATGATACAGGGGCACCGATAGAAGCATAAGTGGCCTCAGTTGCTGTTCCGAAGATCCAGTTCTGTGTGCCGAGGCTGATTGTACGGATGTAGTCGTTGTAACCTACCTGCTGGTTACCGAGGCTACCGTATGAGTAACGTACCTTGAGGTTCTCGATAGCCTTCTTTGCCGGCTCGAAGAAAGGCTCCTCAGAGATACGCCATCCTGCTGATGCTGAAGGGAAGAATCCCCAACGATGATCTGCCGCGAAGCGTGAAGTACCGTCATAACGACCTGAAACCTCGAAGAGGTACTTGCCCATGTAGTCGTAGTTTGCTCTTGCAAAGAAACCTGCGAGCTCGTATGCGTTCTGACCGCCGCCTACTTCAAGTCTCTGTGTACCGTCAGCTCCAGTACCTACGAGTGCGAGGTCATAGAGAGTATCAGACATAAGGTAGTAACCAGTAGCTGAGATGTCCTTGAGATGCTTTGTCTCCCAGTTGAAACCGGCCATCAGCTTGAGGTTGTGGTTCTCCTTGAATGTGTCTGAGTATGTTGCATATACGTTAGTAGCGTAGTAGTTATGAGTGTTGAAGCTCTCATAGAGATAGTTCTCGGCCCATGTACGACCTGATACTGTCTGGACTACGCCAGGGTAACGGCTGAACTGAGCCTCAACTGCTCTGTTGATACATCTTGTCTGGTTGAAGCCATAAGTGAAGTTAGCCTTGATCTCCAACTGCTTGAGAGGCTTGATTGTGAGCTCTGTAGTGTTGAAGAGGTTGTCATTCACGTCCTGGTTCTTGTGACCGTTCTGGACGAGAACTGCCCACATACCGTCCATGATGTAGTTGTTGTCAGCGAAGTGAGTCATCGCAAGAGCTGTTCCGTCAGGATTATATGCAGGGTAGCTTGCGAGAGCGTGCACTGTCATGAGTGAGAAGATCTGGTTCACAGAGCTTCTACCTGGGTAGAAATAGCTTGAGCGATAGTAGCTTGTGTTGTTGCTCAAGCGCATGTACTTGTTGATGTCGAAGTCGATCTTCGCACGGAAGTTGATCTTGTTCAACTTATCCGGATTGATTCTTACAACACCTTCCTCGTAGTTGTAACCTGCCGATACGAAGTATCTGATGTGCTCGTTACCGCCGCTGAGAGAGAGGTTGTGCTGCTGCTGAGGGTGCTGGTCCTTGAAGAGCTCATGGTACCAGTCAGTATTTGCGTAGTACACATAAGTGTCGCGGCCCTCACGCTGGTCGATCATGACCCAAGGTCTCTCAGGATTCTCGACAACGTCGTTTCTACGAGCCCAGAGCTGCTCCATGTCGGCCTCAGTGTAGTAAGTATAGTTCTTACCGTTGTAGTTCCTCATGAAGAGGTCGTTGAGGTAAACAGAGTAGTAACCTCTTGTCTCGAAATCAGTTGAGGTTGTAGGCTCAGTCCAACCGAAGCGGCCGCTGTAGCGTACTGTTGCCTTACCGTCCTCAGACTTACCTGTCTTTGTAGTGACGAGGATGACACCGAATGATGCACGTGCACCGTAGATCGCTGCAGCTGACGCGTCCTTTACAACTGAGATTGCCTCGACATCGCTAGGGTTGACCTTCGAAAGGTCACCTTCTGCTCCGTCGATGAGAACGAGCGGGCTACCGCCGTTGATTGAGGTGACACCACGGATGTTTACTGATGCTGAGTTACCAGGACGTCCTGATGACATAGTGACGTTAAGACCTGGAGTAGTACCCATGAGCATATGGGTAAGGGTCGCTGAAGTTCTGTTCTCAAGAGCCTCGGAAGTTACGGTTGCAATCGCACCGGTGAGGTTCACCTTCTTCTGTGTACCGTAACCGACTACGACTGTTTCCTCAAGAGCAACAGCGTCTTCAGAAAGATAAATCTTGATGACGTCCTGTCCTGCTGGTACAGCGACGGTCTTTGTTGCATAACCAAGGCAAGTTACAGTCACGTTCGCTGCACCGCTTGGCAATGAAATTGTGAATGAACCGGTTTCGTCGGTCATTACACCATTGGTTGTTCCGTCTTGGATGACGGCTACACCTTCGAGAGGATAGTCCTTTGAATCAAGGACAATACCCTTTACTGTTCTTTTTGACTGCTCTGCGAGAACCGAAGCGGAAGACGCGTCAGCATAAGCTGCTACGCTTCCTGCAAACAGTCCAAAGGCTGCCAGAAATAAACAGAATCGATTAGTGATTTTGTTCATAAATTTAGTGTTAATGGTTAATAAATGCATTTTATGCTTTTAATTTTTCAAAGATAAGATTTTTTTAGCTTAGAATCAACAGTTTTCAGTAAAAGTAAGCATCCCGGTTTTCAAGATCTTGAAAACCGGGATGCTATATGTTCTTTTCAGATAATTTTAATCTTCGCCCTCGCTGGCCTGATTGATCAATGAAGCCAGAATGCCCGCTACCGTAATCTCCTCTCCCTGCCTGATGCTGACTCCTGCCGAGCCCGGCTCCGGAGACCCCAGAGGATAGTAAGCCACATCCTGAAGAAGCAGCTGAGAATCAAGATAATCCATATTGGTTCCGCTTACCTGTATCAGCACTCCCGGAACCTCGGAGAAAAGGATCCTTGTTGTGTCCTCTTCCATGTACGAAGATGCTATGCCTCTGATATTCAAGTTTATACCGCAATCTGTGCACATGCCTGCCGCAGCCTTCGCAAGACCTCCGTCGCCGACTGTGACTCCCGCCATTACGATCCCATCCTCGACCATCTCGCGCACCACTTCGTAACAGTCGATGAAGTAGTCGGGGTCCTGGATGTCCGGTCCTTTTCCGCCGTTGTGCCCGTTGACCTCGGCCAGAAGCGATCCTCCCAGCTTGAATGAAGACGTATCGAAAGGTATGTAGATAAGCTGAGAATCTCTTTCTTCAAGCAGTTTCTCCGGACATTGCCTCTCATCCTCTATCCACGGATGTCTGCTCTCGTATGGAGACTCCTTGAAAAGGAGATCCTGCCTTTCCGGCAGCCATGCCCCTATGCGCAGCGAACTCTCCTCGTCGCAGCCGTCATATGTGTAGTCGGCGAGTCTGCATCCGAGGTCATAGATATATTCGCTTACGGTCTCCGCGGAAGTGTAGAACGCCGCCATATTGCCCAGCGGTCTGCTGTTCCACTTCCACTCCGCCCAAAGATGCAGGTCTCCCAGCTTGTAATGTCCTTTGTTCCAAAGCCTTTCCAGCAGGGCACCGGCAACTCTCTGTCTTGAGAAAACAGATGGATACAGCATCCTGAACGGACGGTCTTCCTGATATTCCGCGACCTGTCTGATGTATAGCTCGTTATCTTCGTTCGAGTACGTGAAAGAAGTCAGCGGAGGATCGGTGGATTCGTCCACGATATCTGTGTATTCCTCGTCATACTCATCGTCGGTCACAGCATCGCTCATGCATTCGGCAAGCATCTCGTACGGAGTTGCGTCGCAACGGACTCCATCAATGACGTATCTTGAGAATAATGCGGATTCCTTTTCCTTCATAAACATTTTAGGTTGAGAAACTTTGTAAAATTACATATTTTTGCATTCACAACAAGCGTTTTTCTCTTTTATGACGAAAATTTTTACCGAAGAAAACTATGCGGAGATGATACAGAAACTGTTTCATCGCTTCCCGTCTTTCCAGAAGGCAGGCGCCGGCGCATACAAGCCAGGAATTGCGAATATGGAATTCGCAGACCAGCTGATGGGACATCCGCACCGCAAATACAGGATCATACATGTGGCCGGAACCAACGGCAAAGGATCGGTATCCAACATGCTCGCCTCCGTCCTGGCCGCCTGCGGCATGAAGGTCGGTCTCTATACTTCGCCGCATATACTTGACTTCCGCGAAAGGATGAGGGTCGTATCCGCTACCGGCTACGAACTGATTCCGGAACTGGACGTATGGAATTTCGTGCAGCAGTGGCAGGATACCTTCGACCATCTGGATATGTCCTTCTTCGAAATCACTACCACCATGGCGCTCGACTGGTTCGCGCGCAAGGAGGTGGATCTGGTCGTTCTGGAAACCGGTCTTGGCGGCCGTCTGGACAGTACCAACATCGTTTCGCCGGTGATGAGCGTCATAACCAACATCGGCCTTGACCATTGTGACATGCTTGGCGGGACCCTTCCCGAAATCGCCTTTGAAAAAGCCGGAATCATCAAGCCGAAATCGCCCGTCGTGATAGGCGAAAGCCATCCCGAGATTGATGCTGTCTTCGAACGTAAGGTGCTCTATACCAATCTTCCGGAAGCTGAATTCATGGGAAACAGGGCTGCCATCATGTCGCTGCTTACCTTCGCCGACAAGGCGGAGCCTTCGATGTGGCAGGAACATGAGGGGCTCCTCGCCCGCATGGACCTTCGAGGCAGCTACCAGCAGAAGAATCTGCGCACAGTGCTCGCGGCCCTGGATGTTCTCTCGAAGACCGAAGCCGCTCTGGCAGCTGCCATCGCGCAGGACCGCATGAAAGTGCTTGATGCACTGGCGCATACCGCATCGAGGACGGGCTTTGCCGGACGCTGGCAGAAACTCTCGGACCATCCATACGTAATCTGCGACATAGGACACAACGGACACGGCCTGAAATATAACTTTGCGCAGCTCGCGCAGATGAAGAGGGAAGGCGAATGCTCGCACATCATAATCGTCTATGGATCAGTCGCTGACAAAGATGTCGACGCGGCTCTTGAACTGATGCCGGAAGACATCGTCTGCATCTTCACGCAGGCCCAGGGAAAGAGGGCCATGCCGGCTGAGCAGGTCAAGGAGAAATATCTGAACTTCTGTGCAGGAGCCGCCCGTCCGGAAGGCGAGGTGCATGTGGCTGGCACGGTGCTTGAAGCTGTCCGTAAGGCCATGCAAGCCGCGGCTGGCATCAAAGCTGCGGATCCGCAGGCCAGACCCCTGATTTACATAGGAGGAAGTACATACGTCGTTGCCGAAGCCGCTGCCTGCATCCGCTGACGCCCGGTGAAGACCCTCCTTCCAAAATATAACATATGAAAAAGATAATGATCATGTCTGCGCTGGCTGCACTGCTGACGCTGACTGCTTCTATCTGTATGGGAAACAAAAGACAGAAAAGTATGACAGGCAAGCAGGATATTGCGGTCTTGTGGAAGGAATATACCCAGGCAACTCAGGCTGACCGTCCGCAGAAAATGACTGCGCTTCTGACTGATATCAAGTCACTAGCATATGCCCATAGGTCCGCCTGGGATTATTATAGGGCCTGCGGTGAATATGTCAAGGTGGAGTCCATGCGCAACTGGAAGCTCAGGGATGCCCTCGAAGCCGGATTCCGCGAAGAAATCGGGAAGTATGACGAGCCTCTGCTTACCATGCTGCTTAAGCGCAGGAGCGATGGCCTGTCCGATGCTCAGCTTCTTGAATACGTACATGCCGAGGCCGCACGGATGAAAAAGGCACGCAATGAAGATGTATATCGTAACCTGCCTGTCCTTTCCGAATACGACGGACTTCATTCCGATATGCTTCCCTTCATCAGGAACGACTACGAATATGCGCTCTGGGAACTCCTGCCTGAATCTCTTGAGGAACTGAAGGAGGTTCTAGAGGAGTCCTTCCCTCAGCATGCCTTCTCTCTGATGTCGCTCCAACGCGCTATGAATGAGGAATTTGAGAGTCTTGAGAAGCGTCGTGCGTCGTCTGAAGAATACCTGGCTTTCAGGGATACGCTGAGGACCTGCGAAAAGAAAAGGAAATCGTACCGGGAAGGTCTTGACGGCGTCATCGCGAAGGCATGCAAGGACTTTGAACGTCTGCTTGACGCTCTCGAAAGAAAGGGAGCCGTGATGTCCATCCGGGACGGAGAATGCACGCTCTCTCTGCGTAATCTCAGCAGGATCAGGGTCAAGGTGGAAAAGGATGGGAAGGATATATATGATACGCTGCTAAATAATCAGGTGCGCAGCTTCTATGCCTTTGATACTCTGAAATTTATGCTCCCTCTTCTTGATGATGGGGAATATGAGGTCAAATGTCTGGACGGTGCGTCGGAGCTTGGATCGTGCACATACGAAAGATTTACCCTGTCGCTCGCAGTACGCCGCTCTCCGGAGGGAATCATGGTCTATGTAGCTGATTACAAGAGCGGTCGTCCTGTGGAGAAAGTGGGTCTGATGATTTACAAGGGCAGCAGGCAGGTCGCCGTATGTGAGGAGGTCGAAATAGATGGCTTTACTTCACTTCCTGAAGAAATCTCTGCCATGATAAATCAGAATGGCAGGTCCGGATATTATCTTCAGGCATTTGCAAAAGATTCCGGAGGCCATCAGCTGATGAGCCGCAAGGTCTATTTTTCTTCCAATGAGAATGTTATTGACCGCGACTGCGCTGTAAGAAAGGCCCATGTCATGACAGACCGCTCTGCCTTCAATCCAGGGGATACTGTAAGATTCAAGGCTGTGGTCTTCGATGAGAATACGGATGCCTCGATGTCTGTTGCAGAAGAGGGGAGCGAAGCTGTTGCCAAGCTGCTTGATCCTCAGGGCAAGGTCTTGAATGAATGTAAGTTGCATCTGAATGCCTATGGCTCGGCTGACGGCTTCTTCCTCTTGGACGGCCCTGCCCGGAACGGTATTTTCCGCATCGTTGTCCATGTCGGAAAAGACCGCATAGGCTCCTCTTCATTCAGGGTGGATGAATTCGTTCTCCCGACCTTCGACCTTGTCTTCGATGAGTCCGGCCGCATCAGCCTTCCGGGAGACACAATCCGTGTCTCGGGCCATGTGAAGGCCTACTCCGGCCATGGTCTGGCATCTGTAAGACTTGATGCGCGTATCATGAAGGACAGGGCCTTGATCTCAGAGAAGGCTGTCCCGCTGGCCCCGGACGGCCGTTTCGAACTCGAATTCCCTGCAGATTGCGGACGCGACGCGTTCTATGCCGGCTATGAGATAAAGTTCAGGCTGATGGACGCGACCGGCGAGACCCTTGAATTCTCCCGTTATGAGCAGGTTTCGAAGCATATGAACCTCTCTCTCCGACTGCAGAACGCTGCAGAGGCTTATGTCGTATGGCCGGAAGGGGAGGATGCGCATAATGCGACAGCCGTGCTTACGGAAGATGCGGCGGAGCTTACGATGAGCCTTATGCGCCATGATGGAGCCGTCGCGGATGTTCCGGTATCATACGAACTTCGCGACGCCGACGGCCTTGTCTCGAAGGGCGTGCAGACCTCGGGAGAAAAGTTCGCGATTGATTTTGCATCCCTCCCTTCGGGAATATATGAATTTATTGCAAAGGTTTCAAGAACAGATGGTTATGGCCAGTCTGCAGAGGCCGAAAGAAGGATGAAGATAATCAGGATGAGCCCTTCTGACGACAGCATCGATGCCTCCGTCCAGACTATGCTGAGCGTCCTCTCTGAAGAATATCCCTCTGTGACTTTTGCCGCAGGTGACGGACCCGTCTGGGCCATCTTCGAACTCTTCTCGGACAAAGGACACAGGCTTGAAAGTAAGATTGTGTATCTGGACGGAAAGAGGGGAGAGAAGGACTCGCTCGTAAAAGTTTCCTACCCTTATAAAGAATCATATCCTGACGGCGTCCGCATGAATATGTTCTATTTCAGGAACGGCAGAAGCTATTCCTGGACCCATGTGTGGCGTCGTCCCGTAAAGCAGTCTCCTATATCATTGGAGTTCAGTAGATTTACGGATACTGCACTGCCTTCTTCGAAGTATTCTATAGGTATGAGGGCGACAGCAGGAACAGAGGTCCTTGCTTCAGTTTTCGATGCCTCCTCAGAGAAGATTATGAAGAATGAATGGAGCCCGGTCTATAGAAAACAGGCTGAAGTCCTTACTATTGGTCTGAGATCCGTATGCGGCGTCAATTCAAATGGTTACGATGCAAGGATGGGGGATGTGTCCCCATTCTCGCAGGAACCCATGATGCTGTATGACAGCATATCCGAAGCAGGAATGAATGAAGTAGTCATCGGATATGGAGCCCGCTCCATGAAAGCGGCGCAGCCGGCTGCAGCTGTTCCTGTACGTGAGGACTTCTCTACAACTCTGGCTTTTGAGCCTTGTCTTTATCCCTCATCCGATGGCTCGATAGACTTTGAATTCAAGACCTCGGACAAGCTCTCAACCTTCGTCGTGAGCCTCTTCGCGCATGATAAGGAAATGAACACTGCCGTGCTCCGCCGGGATATGGTCGTGACCCTCCCTCTCAAGGTCTCTATTGCCGCTCCAAAGTACCTTCATGAGGGTGATGGATATGTGCTCAGGGCTTCTGTATCAAATAGTTCCGACCTTAATGCCTCGGGAATCATGATCCTTGAAGTATATGACGGAGCAGACCATAAAGGCCTCGAGCCCATGCACATATTCTCCCAGGATCTCATTGTACCGGCTGCAGGAACGGCAGATGCGGACTTCGAAATCAAGGTTCCTTCCCTCGATACCTTGGGCTTCAAGCTCACCTTCGCATCGGAGGGCATCGCGGATGCGCTCTTCGTGACCGTTCCTGTCTTTCCGGCTGAGCAGACCCTCGTCGAGGCCCATTCTGCCGTGCTGCTGCCGGGTATGTCGGAGGAAGATCTGCTTGAGACCCTTCGCAGCCGCTTTGTTAATGTCCCATCGGCCGGCGCGGAGTATTCGGAGCTCAGCATCATGGACATGCTCCATGCGGCCCTTCCGCTCGTGACGGAGCCTGAAAGCCGCGATGCCGTATCGCAGTCGGAGACTATGTACATAAACCTCCTTGCAGCTTCCCTGCGTGCTTCGGAATCATATCCTGCCGCGTCCCAAGCGTCTGTGCATGAGTACGTTGGCGCGGCGATGAAGGCAGTCGACAAGCTTATCACATGTTCGGATGCGGAAGGGGGATTCGCATGGTTCGAGGGCATGGAACCATCTCCTGCAGTGACCGCTCTCGTGCTGGAAAGGTATGCCGGTCTCCGCGACCGCGGCATTCTTGCGCTCGTGTCCGAGGAGTGGGGCGAAGATGCTCTGGATGATTTTGACGAAGCCGTCACCGAGGCTGTGCGATATCTGGACTATTCATATTTCTGCCAGTCCCGCCGTCCTCTCTGGTATGGCGGCCTGTCGCTTATGCAATACATGGCGGTGCGAAGCCGGTATGCGGCTGTTCCGTTCGATGCGGCAAGGGCAAGGAAGGATGTCGGCGCGGATGGCTGGAAGGACTTCCTCAAGTCGGCCAAGGAACTTCTCACCCCGCGGAAGGATGAGCGCTGGACAAGCGGAGCTCTCCTCGCGAAGGTGCGCGTGGCACGTGTGCTTATGGATCTCACATCGTCTGAGGCCGGCAGGGAACTGGCTGCAGCATGGGGGCT
>JAEIGA010008815.1_pt1 | contig 15262 bp, 12 predicted proteins | sample 9270691 | NCBI WGS metagenome assembly JAEIGA01 (sample SAMN17057246, study PRJNA624740) | gut metagenome | biome: biome; isolation source: fecal sample | host: Bos grunniens | place: China: Xizang | collected 2019
ACACATGGACCAGCCTCAATAACGGTGCATGGAATATTCTTTCCATCGGCACCGAAAACGGAAGTCATTCCGATTTTCTTTCCAATTAATCCAGGCATTGGTTTTGTTTAATTAATTGATTATAAATACTTTACATCCCGCTTCACATTTTTACGGGCTGCAAATATACAACTATTATTTTAATTTTCAACACTTTATCGCAAAAAATTGTTCATAACTTTTTCAAGACCATGCAGCCGCCACGAAATTCGCGACGGCTGCATAGTCAATTATATTATAGCAAGTTAGCTCCTACTTACATGTGATCATGAGGGTCTGGTCGCCCGCCTGCATGCGGAAGTCACCAGGCTCGAGTGTCCACTCGCCCTGCGGATTGACGAATGCAAGGTCGCTGCCCTTGATCTTAAGAGCCACGTTCACTGTCTCGCCTGGCTGGATCTCCACCTTCTCATATGCTCTGAGACGACGGTTCTCCGGAACCATTGAAGCCACCATGTCACGGCTGTAAAGCATGACCACTTCCTTACCTGCCACTTTGCCGGTATTCTTCACGTCAACAGTGAAGACAAGCTCTGTGTCCGCACCGAACTCCTGTGCCGAGCACTGGAAGTTGCTGTACTCGAATGTAGTGTAGCTGAGACCGTAACCGAATGGCCACTGTACAGATACCACAGCGTTGTAGTCATAAGCACCTTCCATTGTGTCAGTCTCCTCGCTCACCTTATAGTCATAAGTAGTGAGGGCTGCTGAATGACGTGGATAAGTATATGGAAGCTTTGCACTTGGGTTAGCATCACCTGCAAGGATGTTTGCAAGGGCGTCACCGCCATAGTTACCCGGGAGGAGGATGTCAATGATACCGTCAGCAAGCGGCTCGATGTCGCTGATCAGACGAGGACGTCCCTCGTTGAGGATGAGGACGATAGGCTTGCCTGTCTTTGCAAGTGCCTTCACGAGGTTGCGCTGGTTCTCCGAAAGCGCAAGGTCTGAAAGATTGCCAGGAGTCTCGCAATATGAGTTCTCACCGATACATGCAAGGATGACGTCAACATTTCTTGCCGCCCTTACAGCCTTCTCGATCTCCGGAGCGTTCTCCTCCGCGTAACCTCCCTGAGGTACATATGTCACGCCCTGCTCGAGAACAACGTTCTTCTTGCCGAACTTGTTGCATACAGCCTCATAGATTGTGTTGTACTGCTCTGTGAACATGTCAGCCATGTGACCCTGCCATGTGTAGCTCCATCCGCCGTTGAGGCAACGCATCGAGTTTGCGTTAGGACCTGTCACGAGGATCTTCTGTCCCTTGGCTAACGGAAGTATTCCATTGGCGTTCTTGAGAAGGATCTCAGACTCCTCGGCTGCCGCAGTCGCGATCTGAGCGAACTTCTCGCTGCCGAAATCAGGGTAGTTCTCAAGAGGTGTGTTCGGATTCTCGAAGAGTCCGAGGCGATACTTGAGTCTGAGCACGCGGCGAACAGCGTCGTCGATGCGCTCCATAGATACTCTATCCTCGTTCACGAGCTCTATCAGGAGTGTGCAGAAGTTGAGGTCGTATGGCTCCATTGTCATGTCGATACCTGCGTTGATGGCAAGCTCGATAGCATGCTTCTTATCTACAGCCACACCTTCACGTGTGTAAAGATTGTTGATGTCGGCCCAGTCAGTTACAATCATACCGTCCCAGTTGAGGCCTTCCTTGAGCCATCCTGTGAGGAGTTCCTTGTTAGCATGAACAGGGATGCCGTTTACGCTGGCACTGTTCACCATCACTGTAAGGGCACCTGCCTCTATGCAGGCCTTGAAAGGAGCGAAGTTCTTCTCCTTGAGCTCATGCTCAGGGATATATGCAGGGGTTCTGTCCTTACCTGTACGAGGGTTACCGTAGCCGAGGTAATGCTTTACAGACACTGCAATGTTGTATGGACCTACGTGATTAGGGTCGTCACCCTGCATTCCACGTACGGTAGCGGCACCCTGGATAGCGTTCACGAGCGGATCCTCACCGTAGTTCTCCCATACGCGTGGCCAACGCGGGTCACGTGAAAGGTCAACTGTAGGAGAGTATGTCCAAGGACAGTTTGCAGCACGGCTCTCGTAAGCTGTGATAACACCTCCGTCATAAGCCACCTGTGGGTTGAATGTTGCGCCGACATTGATGTTCTGCGGAAGATAAGTTGCGCCCATGACATATGAGGCACCGTGGTTCTGGTCAAGACCGTAAACGCAAGGAATGCCGATCTCCCTCATAGACACTTCCTGGATCTGACCGATGATCTCCTGCCATTTCTCCGGAGTCTGTCCCACTACAGGGGTGTTGAGGATTGAACCTACCTTGTATGTACCGATAGCGTTCTGAAGTTTCTCCTGGTCAAGGGTGAACCCCTCTGAACCCCATCCACCGACTACATCGATGGCAATTTCCGTCATCTGTCCGACCTTCTCCTCGAGGGTCATCTTTGCGAGGGTCTTCTCGATGGCTTTCTCAATCTCCGGATCTGACGGAATGGCTGGTTTCACCGAATTGCATGTGCATGAAACCAAACCTGCGAATGCGGCGCATGCCGCCAACATGATGCTTGATCTTTTCATATGTCCTGGTTTAGTGTAATTTTTCCATATTTTAAACGCAACACGCAAACATACTAAAACTTTATATATTTATCACTATCTTTGCGCGGATATATAAATATAGGTATATGCTGCTCGCCGCTTTCAACTTTCTGCAGATAAAGGTTGTCGATGTTCTGGACATCCTTCTGCTAGGCATAATTATATTCCTTGTGTTCAGATGGCTCAAAGGCACCTCTGCCATGAGCATCTTCATGGCAATCGTATCTCTGTATATGATCCGTGTGATAGTCGGAGCCTTCGACATGAGGCTTATGGTCGCCATCATGGACATGATCCTGGATGTCGGTGTGCTTGCCATCATCGTGATCTTCCAGCCTGAGATAAGGAAATTCCTCATCAGGCTCGGAAACAGATACATGAACAACGCAAAGGGCAGGGCCATCATCGACAAGCTTACAGGAAGACAGAAAACCCAGATGAGCGCGAGCGAAGAGGTGAACAACCTTACCGAAGCATGCCGCAGAATGTCAGAAGAAAAGACCGGAGCCCTTATCGTCATAGCACATAAGAATTCATTGGACGACATCATCAGCACCGGAGACAGGATCGACGCCGGCATCCACCGCCGACTGATCATGAACCTGTTCTTCAAGAACTCTCCGCTGCATGACGGAGCGCTCGTCATAGCCGGAGACAGAATAGTGGCTGCCAGATGCACCCTTCCGATTACAGAAAGGACGGACATCCCGGCGAACTACGGCATGAGACACAAGGCTGCGATCGGCATTACCGAAGAGACCGACGCTGACGTGGTGGTGGTTTCCGAAGAGACCGGAAACATCTCTTTCGTCAAGGCGGGCAAGGTGACAAGGATCAACAACATTAACGAGCTCAAGCTGATGCTTGGCAGCTCATTTGGAGAAGAATAAAGATGACAATTGACAAGAGGCTGGAACAGAAGCTGGGATTTGAGCGCGTACGCCAGATCATCTCAGACAGGTGTTCCACTGCATACGCGACGGAGAGGACTGCGACAGAAACCTTCTCCACAGATCCTGCCGAGATACGCAGGAGGCTGCTGCTGACTGATGAGATGAGACTCATCATGATGTTCGAGGACAGCTTCCCTTCGGGAGGATTCATCGACTGCATAGATTTTCTCAAGCCGCTGGAGAGAAGTTCTTCGGCGATCGACATCATATCACTCAGGAAGCTCAGGACCATGCTCGACACGCTCAGGAAGGTTACAAACTTCTTCAGCGGGGTCAAGGACGGCGTGTACCCGCACCTCAAGCGCATGGCTGCGCCGATCATGGGATTCCCGGAGGTTCAGAGAAGGATAGACACAATACTCGACAGGTACGGCGAGGTGAAGGACACCGCATCTGACGAACTCTATTCGATCAGAAAATCCCTGAGAGAGAAGGAGGGGGCCATTTCGCGAAGGATGAGCGCCATCCTCAAGAAAGCGCAGGAGGAAGGCATCGTGGACAGCGACGCCGGTGTTTCCATCAGAGACGGAAAGATGCTCATTCCGGTGAGTGCAGCCAACAAGAAGCGCATACCGGGATTCATCTATGACGAGTCCGCTTCCGGAAAGACAGCGTTCATCGAGCCTGCGGAGGTTGTTGAACTTGACAATCAGATAAAGGAGCTCCAGTTCTCGGAGCAGCGCGAGATCGTGCGCATCCTTTTCGAATTCTCGGAGTTCCTCCGACCATATATCCCTGAACTGGTGGAGTCTGCCAAGTACCTTGGAGAAATAGACTTCATCATGGCGAAGGCACAGATCGCGCTGGACTTCATCGCCGGCATGCCTGTGCTTTCGGAAAACGGCGAGATGAATCTCCGCAAGGCAAGACACCCTCTCCTGGAGCGTGCACTCAAGAAGGAAAAGAAGGAGATCGTGCCGCTGACAGCGACATTGACCTCCCAGAAACACATACTCCTCATTTCGGGACCTAATGCCGGAGGTAAGTCCGTATGTCTGAAGACCGTCGGACTGCTCCAGTACATGTTCCAATGGGGTATGCTCATACCAACGTCCGAGACTTCCGAGATGATGGTGTTCGACCGCATCATGGTAGACATCGGAGACGACCAGTCATTGGAGAATGACCTCAGTACATACAGTTCGTTCCTCATGAACATGAAGGACATGCTGGCCAAGGCCGACGACAAGACACTCGTGCTTATCGACGAGTTCGGATCGGGTACCGAGCCTGCCGCCGGCGGAGCAATCGCAGAAGCGATCCTCAGCGAGCTGGACAAGAGAGGCGCATACGGAGTCATTACGACACACTATACAAACCTTAAGCTCTACGCCTCATCCGGCGATACCGGAGTGGTGAACGGAGCGATGATGTTCGATGTAAAGAACATCGCACCGCTGTTCAAGCTGGAGATGGGACTGCCCGGCAACTCGTTCGCATTCGAGCTTGCAAGGAAGACCGGATTGCCGGAGAACATCATCAAGGATGCAGAAGCACGTGCCGGAGAGGAGTTCGTGGGCATCGAGAGGAACCTCAGGAAGATTGCCCGCAACAGAAGGGCCTTGGACGAGAAGCTTGAGAGGATCAAGCACACAGACAAGACCCTCGAGAACATCACCGACAAGTACCAGAAGGAACTGCAGGAGCTCCAGCAGATGAGAAAGGAGATCATCGAGCAGGCCAAGAAGGAGGCTGAGGAGATCATCAGGAAAGCAAACAAGCAGGTCGAGAGCACCATCAGGACCATCAAGGAGTCTCAGGCTGAGAAGGGAGCCACCCAGGAGGCCCGCAGGGAGCTTCAGGGATTCCTCGGACTGCTGAGCGCGAAGAAGGAGCAGGAGGAAAGGGAGAGAGAGGATTACATTGAGCGCAAGATCAAGCAGATAGATGCTCGCCGCGCAAGAAGGGAGCAGAGAAAGGCGCAGAAGGCCGACGAGAGGACACAGCAGGAACTGCGTGAGCAGATGGCTGAGCAGGAGCGCCTTGAGGCATTTCGCACGGCACCTCTGAAGGTCGGCGAAAAGGTGCGCATCAAGGATAACGGCATGGTGGGAGAGGTGACCAAGGTGTCGGCCAAGGCTGTGGTCGTGATTGTGGGCAACATCAGCACCAAGCTGCCGCACGACAAGGTGGAGAGAATCACTTCCAATGAGTTCAAGAGTGCGGTAAAGGAGGTTTCAAGACCTGCAACGTCAATAAAGATAGACACCTCGATCAATGAGAGGAAGCTGAACTTCAGCACTGAGCTGGATGTACGCGGCGAGAGGCTCAACGATGCGGTGGAAAAAGTGACACGATATATCGATGACGCCGTCATGGTGGGAGTCTCAAGCGTGAGGATCATCCATGGCAAGGGCACGGGAGTCCTTAGGGACGAGCTCCAGAAGCTGATCAGGACGATCCCGGGAGTCGCATCAGTGCGCGACGAGCATATCCAGTTCGGCGGCACCGGGGTCACCATAGTTAATTTTGAATAGATATTAAACCGAGATATGAGAAGAAGGATCAGAGAGATTTTGATGGTGGCGGTTACAGCGGTCGCTGTGGCTTGCGGCGGTAATGGTGACGGAAAGGAGGACGGTCCGGAAGCGGTTGTTGCGGCATTCAGCAGGGCCATGGCAGAGGGAGATTGGGACGAGGCGGTCCAGCTTTGTGATACTGTATCCATGAAAGGATACATATCTGCCTATCAGGATGCATGGAACTACCTGCAGAAGCAGGACAGCAGCGTGATGATGATTGCATCACAGATGCTTTCCGCCGCTTCCATTGAAGTGCAGAAGGTAGAGAAGGAAGAAGGAGCAAGAGCAGTATTCTATACAATCGAAACGGAAGGACTGCGCAAGGAGCGCAAGGCTATGGTGAGCAAGGACGAGGAGGGAGCATGGAAGGTGACAGCAATTACAGACGCAGACTAGGAAAGCTGGGAGAGGACATAGCATGCGCACTGCTGGAGAGCATGGGACACACCATCCTCGAAAGGAACTGGCGCAGCGGACATCTGGAGATAGACTTGATCTCTCTCGGAACAGATGGAATACATTTTGTAGAGGTGAAGACCCGTCGTCTGAACATACAGGCGCCCCCGCAGGAAAACGTCGACCGGACAAAGCAGGCCCGCATCATAAGGGCGGCCGGCAAATATCTCAAAAGCGGAAAGGGTACGCATTACGGATGTCTGGAATGCATGTTCGACGTGGTGGCGATCACATTCGAGGGCAACGAGGCAAAGACCGAATGGTTCCCTCAAGCCTATATACCTATATATTTATAAGGAATAAACACTTAAGCTAATGAATATAAACAATTGTTATTGCGTAATCATGGCAGGAGGATCCGGAACAAGATTCTGGCCTGTCAGCAGAGCGTCAAAGCCAAAGCAGTTCATTGACATAGCAGACACAGGAAAGACTTTCCTCCGTCAGACATATGACAGGTTCCTGCAGGTGGTGCCTCAGGAGAACATCCTGGTGGTGACCGCGCAGAAATATGCAGAACTGGTGATGGAACAGATTCCGGAACTGGACAGAAGCAACATGCTGCTTGAGCCATACTCACGCAACACTGCGCCTTGTATCGCCTACGCGACATACAAGTTGCTGCAGAGAAATCCGGACGCCCACATCGTCGTCACTCCGGCCGACCACGCCATCGACAACGAAGAGCTCTTCGCAGAGACCATCAAAAAGGCATTCGAATACATTGAAGAGAACGATGTACTCATGACATTGGGAGTCGTGCCTACAAGACCCGACACCAACTACGGATATGTCCAGGCAATCGGCGGAAAGGAAGCCTACAAGAGCGACGAGCCTATGCAGGTGAAGACGTTCACGGAGAAGCCTGACAAGGATATGGCTACGCTTTTCATCAGCACAGGAGAGTTCTTCTGGAATGCGGGTATTTTCCTTTGGAAAGCAAGCACCATCAAGAGCGAGATGGAAAGACACCTTCCTGAGGTCACAGGTCTCTTCAACGGATGGGAGATGGCTCTTGGTTCAAAGATCGAAGGAGAATTCATAGCCAGAGCGTTCACAGACTGCCCTAACATTTCCATTGACTACGGTGTGATGGAGAAGACTGAAAGAGCGTGGATCTACCCTGTGAAATTCGGATGGAGCGATATCGGAACATGGGAATCACTCTACACCTTGCAGCAGAAGGACCAGGAAGGCAACGCCATCGCAGTAGACAAGACACTTATAGAAGAGTCCAAAGATACATTGGTTCTCTCAACCGACAAGGGCAAGCTCATAGCGGTCAAGGGACTTGAGGGCTTCATGGTGATTGACACCACAGACGCACTCGTCATCTGCCCTAAGGACGACAGAAGCTTCAAGGACTTCATCTCAGGCATCGCGATGCCGGAATTCGAAAAATACCGTTAACGTCATACACGGCTTGATAATAACGTCATCACCGGCTTGACCGGGGATCTAAATACAGAATAACTATGGAGAAAAGAATACAGGCCGACATGGTATCGGCAATGAAGGCAAAGGAAACAGTAAAGCTCGCATCACTCAGAGCCATCAAGGCAGCGATCATGCTTGCGAAGACAGCTGAAGGTGCTACAGGAGAAGTTACAGATCAGGAGATCGTGAAGATCATCCAGAAGCTCGTGAAGCAGCGCAAGGAAAGCGCTCAGCAGTACACAGACGCAGGACGTCCTGAACTTGCGGAGAACGAGCTTGCAGAAGCGGCAGCAATGGAAGTGTACCTTCCTAAGCAGCTGACAGAGGCTGAACTCGAGGCCGCACTCGCAGAGATCATTGCAGAAGTCGGCGCAAGCAAGCCGCAGGACATGGGTAAGGTGATGGGCGTTGCAACCAAGAAGCTCGCCGGACTCGCAGACGGACGCGCAATCTCCGCTACTGTGAAGAAGTTGCTCGCATAGCGCATCAGCACTCAAACAACTGAATATCAATATGTTAAAGGCAAATGCCTGCTGAAAAAGTCAGCAGGCATTTACCTTTAACATCCTATCCACCAAGCATTTAGCTGCTGATGGTTATTTGAACTCTATCTGACCATCGTGGATGGTGACGGTGATGGCGGAGTCGCGGTGGACGTGGCCGTCAAGGATGGATTTTGCCAATAGGTTGACCAGCTCTTTCTGCATGAGGCGCTTGATCGGACGGGCTCCGTATGCAGGCTCGTAGCCCTTTGTGCTCATGTAGTCTTCGAATTCAGATGTAAACTCCAATGAGACTCCGTTCTCCGAAAGTTTCTCCTGGAGATCACGCATCTGCATCCTGAGGATTTCGCGGATATCGGTCTGCGAGAGAGGCTCGAACATTATCACCTCATCTATTCTGTTGAGGAACTCCGGACGGACCGTACGCTTGAGGATATCGACTACTTCATTGCGGCAATCAGCCAACATCCTTGAGCGGTCCTCACCCTCTACCGGAAGATGTTCCATGAAGGTCTGGATGATATCGGCTCCGACATTGGAGGTCATTATAAGGATCGTGTTCTTGAAGTCCACTGTGCGACCCTTGTTGTCAGTCAGACGACCGTCGTCAAGCACCTGGAGAAGAATGTTGAACACATCAGGATGCGCCTTTTCAATCTCATCAAGAAGCACCACTGAATACGGCTTACGCCTTACGGCCTCTGTCAGCTGACCACCCTCGTCATATCCCACATAGCCTGGAGGCGCTCCCACAAGACGGCTTACCGAATGACGCTCCTGATACTCGCTCATATCTATGCGGGTCATCATGTTCTCATCATTGAAAAGGAACTCGGCCAGGGCTTTCGCCAGCTCGGTCTTACCTACTCCGGTCGTTCCCATAAAGAGGAATGAACCTATAGGCCTCTTCTCATTCTGAAGACCTGCGCGAGATCGACGGACGGAATCTGACACAGCCTCTATTGCCGCATTCTGACCCACTACCCTCTTATGGAGTTCCGCCTCCATCCTAAGCAGCTTGTCCCTCTCGCTCTCAAGCATCCTATGCACCGGTATGCCGGTCCACTTAGCCACAACCTCGGCGATGTCTTCCGGGGTCACAGCCTCTGTGATTATCGGTTCCTTGATCCCTGCCTGTCTGGACGTAAGCTCATCAATCCTCTTCTGGGTATCAGCCATCTTGGCGTATCGGATCTCCGCTACCTTGCCATAGTCGCCAGCCCTTTCCGCATTATGAGCCTCGATCTTATAGTCTTCCATCTTCTGACGCGCCGCCTGAAGTTCCGAAAGGATCTTCTTCTCTTCTTCCCATCGCTTTCCAAGGGCGGCTCTCTGCTCATTGAGCTCCTTCAACTCAGACTTGATCTTGTCCATCTTCAAGGATACACCTTCCCTTCTGATTGCCTCTTTCTCGATCTCCAGCTGACGGATACGGCTGTCAAGTTCCGCAATAGGCTCAGGCACCGAGTTCATCTCCAAACGGAGCTTTGAAGCGGCCTCATCCACCAAGTCGATCGCCTTGTCCGGAAGGAAACGCGTAGTAATATATCTATGGGACAGCTCTACCGCCGCGATGAGCGCATCGTCCTCAATGCGCACCTTATGGTGGTTCTCATACCTCTCCTTCAGACCACGCATAATGGAAATGGAAGCCGCAGGAGACGGCTCATCCACCATGACCATCTGGAATCGTCTCTCGAGAGCCTTGTCTGCCTCAAAGTACTTCTGATACTCATCCAAGGTAGTCGAACCTATAGTCCTGAGTTCGCCGCGAGCAAGGGCAGGCTTGAGGATATTGGAGGCATCCATGGCTCCCGAAGTGCGTCCCGCACCTACCAGAGTATGGATTTCATCGATAAAAAGGATGACTTCGCCTTCACTTTCAACCACCTCCTTCACGACTCCTTTGAGTCGCTCCTCAAATTCACCCTGATACTTGGCTCCTGCGATCAGTGCTCCAAGATCCAACGAATATATCTTTCTGCTGCGAAGATTCTCCGGCACATCACCGTCTATGATCTTCTGGGCTATTCCTTCAGAAATGGCGGTCTTGCCGACTCCTGGCTCGCCGACAAGGATCGGATTGTTCTTTGTCCTTCTGCTAAGAATCTGCAACACTCTTCTGATCTCCTCGTCCCTGCCGATCACCGGATCAAGCTTTCCCTGCGCAGCCCTCTCATTCAGGTTGACTGCAAACCTGCTGAGGTTCTCAAACTTATTTTCTGCCATAATCTCTTATCTATATATTTCAACTTCAGTATATATCCCAAATTCAATTTTGGGTTACGCATCATACTATGCAGTAATAGCCGTCTGCTTTTTGGACAGACGGCTATAATAAGTCAAAATATATTCCAAACGCCTCTTGCTGACAATTTGTCAGTAGAGGACCCGACTACTCAGCGATTGTTGTATCAGCTGGGTTCTCTACCTCTGGAGTTGGGAAAGCAACCTCCTCAGTGAGCTCACTCTCAGCACGGTCAGAGAAGCTGACGTTCTTTGTGCTGCCTGAAGTGAATGAAGTAGCGATTGATGCAACGAAGATGAATACAACGAGACCCCATGTGATCTTCTCGAGGATGTCTGTTGTCTGACGTACACCGAAAGTCTGGTTACCTGCTGTAAAGTTGCTTGCAAGTCCGCCACCCTTTCCGTTCTGAAGGAGCACGATGAGTGTAATCAGTACGCTGGCAACGACCACAAGCACAGTCAGAATTGTGAATAATGCGTTCATAATATCTTTAAATCTAATTTATTTCGTCTATTTTTTGAATAAGGGATGCAAAGTAAGCACTTTTTTCTGGATATGCCAAAATTAGTTTTGAATAAATCTTCTTGGCCTGGCTGTAATATCCCTGCTCCGCATAAATCTGAGCGAGGGTTTCAGTGTAAAATCCCAGATCCTCGATGTCCTCTGACGCCAACTCCGGTTTCTCCCTGCGAGCCTTTGCGGCATATCTCGAAAACACATTGTCTTCAGAACTGCGGACGTTATCGTAGTCTTCCTGAGAAAAATAATCTCCTACTCCAGCATATACTTTCCTGGTCTCAACTTTTTCCTCAACCTCGTGGCTCTCTGACAAATAGGACTTGATGAGCTTTTCCACATCAGCATCACTCCAATCCCCCTCCTTGCCTGAGCGCATGATAGCGGCGACCTTCTCCCTCGCACACACATACATGGCGGCGTCAGCATATTGGGCAGCATTCCAATCAGCCCCCATGCCTCTCATCCTCTTGCACAGCTCCTTTCTTGCGCCTCCGAACCATGGATACAGATTGACGATCCCCACAAGCTCGTCAAGAGTAAGCTTTCTTATATCTATGTGTCCCATCTCCTACCAGTTTGCTACGGTTGCATTGAATATGTCGTCGCAGAGCTGCTCGACTATCTCCTCGCAGAGCTGAGACTCTACCGCATCGAGCGAGGTCATGGCATCGAAGTCCGCATATGCCGAGAATGACTTGTCAGGGAAGTCGTCCTCCGGATACTTCCTGTTTGTGAACGATATCTTGACGTTCACCGTAAGACGGTTCTGAGCGGCCTGCTCGTTTGCAGTGACGGCAGTCGCCTTCACATCATATCCCGTAACGGCACCTGTGATCTCAAGGTCTCCGTCCATGTCGACCAGCTCGAGCTTTGTGAGCTTGAGGAACTTCTCCTGGAGTGCCTCTGTGATCTGGTTGCTGAGCGAAGGGTTAACCTTGAGCGCCTGATACTCAAAGTAATTGATCGTCACAGTCTTCACATCCGGCTGGATGGATGTGCCCGTAAACGAATATATTCCGCATGAATGCGCGATCATCGCCGCAATTACAGCGACGACTAACATCAGTATATATTTCCTATTTCTCATCTTTCTTGCTCTGCATCTGCTTTAACTTACGGTACAGGGTCCTCTCGGATATCTTGAGCTCAGCCGCGGCTGCTTTCCTGTTGCCGCCATGCTTGCGCAGCACCTTCTCTATCAGTTCAAAACTAGCTTCCTTTATCGACATCTGCTCCTGGTCCTCATCAAGCACCTGGTCCTCCGGGTCCTGCTCTTCCGGATCGTCTTCATAGCTCTGCACCGGAGGATGCCAGTTTTCCTCTTCCTCCTGAGGCATAGGCGACGGGAGAGCCGACGCCGACACGCGTCCAAGACCGGCCTTCTCCACTATATCCTTCAGATAATCGACCTCCTGCTTGAGCTGGAAAAGACTTCTGATTATAGCCTCCAGCTGACCCGATTCGAATTTCTCCTGCTGCTGGACTGTCGCAGGAAGAAGATTAGGCTCCTCCTTAGGGATATATCTTGACAGGACATCTGCATCTACCACGCACTTATCCATGCCGGGAGTCATCTTGGAAGATTCAAGAGAAGACACCGCCTCAGCCACATTCTTGAGCTGCCTGATATTGCCAGGCCAACGATATTTGCGCAGCATGATCACAGCTTCATCCGTCAATGCGACCTTCGACATTCCGTATTTGGCTGAGAAATCCGACGCGAACTTTCTGAAGAGCACATGTATGTCAGCGGCCCTTTCCCTCAAGGCCGGCATCTTGATCACAACCGAATTAAGCCTGTAGTACAGATCCGCGCGGAACTTTCCACGTGAAACCGCATTAAGAAGGTCGACATTTGTCGCCGCTATGACCCTTACATCCGTCTTCAGGACCTTTGACGAACCGACTCTGATGAACTCCCCCGACTGAAGGACCCTGAGCAGTTTCGCCTGCGTAGCCATAGGCAACTCAGCAATCTCATCCAAGAAAACAGTGCCGCCGTCAGCCTCCTCGAAATATCCTTTACGCATCTCGACTGCTCCCGTGAAAGAGCCTTTCTCATGACCGAAAAGCTCCGAATCCACGGTTCCTTCCGGAATGGCACCGCAATTTATGGCAAAATATTTTCCGCGGCGCCTATGACTTGTCTGGTGGATTATGCGTGGGATGTTCTCCTTGCCGACTCCGCTCTCACCGGTAACCAGGACTGTTATATCAGTCGGGGCAACCGTCACGGCAACCTCCAACGCTCTGTTCAACGCCGGGTCATTGCCTATGATATCGTACTTGTTTTTTAATGTCTGAAGTTCCTGATTCGTCATAATGCGACAAAGTTACGAAAAAATATAAAAATATTGTTTATCTTTGCCCGGTATTGGCCCCAAAAGCCAATTATCTGATGAAATATAAATAACAAACCATTATAACTTTATTAAAAACAATGAAAAGAATCATCAATTTCCTTTCTGCCATCGCTCTCGGTTTCGCTGTTATCTCATGCGCTTCTGCAGAGAAAATGGCTGAGATGGCTGAGAATGTCACAGTAAAGTGTGAGCCAGCTGTACTTGAGGTTGTTGCCGGCGAGATCGACGCAACTGTATCAGTGACTTACCCTGCGGATTACTTCCATCCAAAGGCTATCCTCGAGGTTACTCCAGTAATCGTTTACGAAGGTGGCGAGGTTGCAATGGAGCCATTCGTATTCCAGGGTGAGAAGGTAGAGGACAACTACGAGGTTGTTCCATCAGACGGCGCTACTATCACTAAGAAGGTTCACTTCGAGTATGTTCCAGGTATGGAGAAGTGCTACCTCGAGCTCCGTGGCGTTGCTACAAACAAGAAGAAGTCAGTTGACATGCCTTCAAAGAAGATTGCTGACGGTGCAAACACTACTTACATGCTCGTATGCAAGCAGGGTAAGGTTGACCTCAAGGCTGACAACTACCAGGAGATCATCAAGCAGACTGCTGAAGGTCAGATCCTTTATCAGATCAACAGCTCAACTGTAAGAAACAGCCAGCTCAAGGGTCAGTCAGTAAAGGACTACCAGGCTGCTCTCGACGAGATCCTCGCAAACGAGCGCAAGACTCTCGTAAGCACTGACGTTATCGCTTACGCTTCACCAGACGGAAAGGAGGATCAGAACGCTAAGCTTTCTGACAACCGTTCAAAGTCTGCTGAGAAGGCTTACGGCAAGGTTGTAAAGGGCAAGGAGGTTTCAGGTGACGTTAACGTTACAAGCATCGCCGAGGACTGGGAGGGATTCCAGGAGCTCGTAGCTGCTTCTGACCTCGAGGACAAGGATCTCATCATCCGCGTTCTTTCTATGTACAGCGATCCAGCTGTTCGCGAGAAGGAGATCAAGAACATGTCTGCAGTATACTCTACACTTGCTAAGAACGTTCTCCCTGAGCTTCGTCGTGCAAGATTCATCGCTAACGTAGAGTACAAGAACTATACTAGCGAGGAGCTCCTCCAGCTTATCGAGGACAACATCGACGTTCTCGACGAGACTGCTATCCTCCGTGCTGCTACTCTTGTAAAGGAGGACGCACAGAAGATCGAGCTCTACAAGAAGGCTGCTGAGAAGTTCGAGAGCGCTACAGCTAAGTACAACATGGCTGTAACTTATCTCCACATGAACGAGACTGCTAAGGCAGACGCTGCTCTTAAGGGTCTTGCTCAGGATGCTGACTGGAACAACGCTAAGGGTGTTATCGCTCTCCGCAACAACGACCTCGAGGCTGCTGCCAAGTATTTCGCTGCTGCTGGCAACGAGACAGCTAAGGAGAACGCTGCAGTTCTCGACATCCTCAACGGTGAGTATGAGGCTGCTGCCGCTAAGCTTGCTGGTGTGAAGGGTTACAACGCTGCTCTTGCACAGCTCCTCGTAGGCAACAACGCTCCAGCTGCCGCTCTCAAGTGCGAGTGCGCTAACGTAGCTTACCTCCGCGCTGTTGCTGCTGCTCGTCAGGGTAACGCTGAGGCTGTGAAGACTAACCTTGAGGCTGC